>OOGN01000023.1_pt1 | contig 11576 bp, 2 predicted proteins | sample 1670321 | NCBI WGS metagenome assembly OOGN01 (sample SAMEA98143168, study PRJEB22522) | marine metagenome | biome: marine biome; feature: marine water body; material: sea ice | place: Arctic Ocean | collected 11-Sep-2015 | depth 1.5 m | reverse complement strand
GAGCAGTACCGTGGGACCACCCCGTCCCGTGGACATTGAGTGGAACCGTGAGCGTGAGGCGGGTCTTTGGGATCCAGCGAACGTTCGTGATGCGGACAATGTTGCTGCTGAAATCCTTTCGAATAGGGGTTCGAGCTCCGCTGCCATGGGTAGTGGAGGGAACTCTGCGAACACGAGTTTAGGAGGCAAGGCGGGATCTTCCTCCCGGTCGCGTGGTCGCTATGTTGACCAGCGAACACCGGAAGAAATTGCCGCCCATGCTGCCCGGACCCCGGAGCAGGTTGCCGCTGCTGTGCATGAGTGTTTGAGTGGTGGAAATTGGAACTATGATGATGTAACGGTGCTTCAAGGGCCCTTGACTAGTGCCAAAGGTAAGGCAAAGGGACTTCCCACCGCCCCTGCCGCTCCCGTCACGAGTGGTGGGAACACCGCGCCGCCTGCGGGGGGACGTGGTAAAGGTAAGGGGAAAGGTAAGGCATGGACGAATTGGACCGACTACCCTATGCCGCCGGCCCCGCCGAGGGCGCACACATCCTGGACGCAAGGCGGCTGGCGTAACGCCGCTTGGTGGACTGGTGCAACGGCGGCTTGGCAGCCGAATTGGACTTGGGGGCAGGAGATCGTGGTCAGCACGTCCGAGGACGCGATGACGTGTGCAAGCATGCCAGCTGAGGTTGTCGTTGCCACTGGCATCGACCCCCTGAGCTGGTGGTTGCTCGTCGCGTTGATTGTGATCCTCACGGTGTCCATGATTTGCTGCCTCGGGTGCTTTCTCTACGTGTTGAAGCTCAAGAAGGCGGCGCGGGTCAACGATGCCTTCGCGCATTCTCCGGCCGCTGCTGCTGCTGCAACCGTCGTGGAGGCAACTCTGCTGTTGGAGCTTACCAACGCCGAGGTCCAGCGCGAGATTCGAATCCGTATGCGTCCTGAAATGGACCAGGCCTACCACTTCTGCCCCGCCGGTGAGAAATATCACCTCGATGGTTGTACCGTGACGAGCGGTAACATGCGCAGCTTCGCTTTGTTGCCTTGCCCAGTGTGTACGGTTGGCCGTTGCAATGAGATGGATGAAGCCGCGAGGCCTCAGGTGTTCTTTGCGAACACGAGGCAGGAGCCGTACGGTAGCGGGTTGTATTACCACATTGATCGCTTCTGCCGAGGACGCCCCGCGACGTTGTATGAGAAGACGATGTGCCAGCACTGCCGAATTGCCCGGAACAATCAGATGTTCGGATTGCGTTTGGAGATCAAACGGCCCTACTTGGATCAGCAGATCAGCTTGGGGCAGTGGAGTCCGATCTCGCTTGCAGGGCACGTTCAGTAGTGGAGGTAACTTCGCCTATGGTTATTTTGTAGCTTGCACACGCCGATGGCGCCCAAGGAGGGCACATACCTCCAGCGAACTTGATAGGGAGTTGTCGTCTGGAGCCTCTTTGCGGTTGCGTGTGTTTGCCGGGTTGGCTGGACTTGGGAGTTGAGGGGCCCCAGGTCCGGTGGTGTGGGTTGGCTCGGCTGGCTGTTGGCTCAGGTCCGAGACGACGAACCCTGTTTTGTTTGTTGACGAGGTTGTGGCACTTGGGTGCACTTCGTCGCTGTATGTTACTATAGTGAGCTTGTAGATTCGGATGAGGCGTTTGCTCGTCCTACGGGTGTGACCCAGCGGGTCGCATCCGCGGGGGGTGTATATCTTTTCCGAGTCTTATAGCTATACTTTAAGTACGTTGGTTGATCGCTTGCGTGTACTAGTATTGGCTCGAGCACAAAGAGCCCTCGCGAGCAGTTGCAGTGAAAACAGTCGACTCATCTTCGAGCACAGCGGTTGCTCTCAGTGATCGTGTGACGACGTTTGATAAGGATTCACAGGTGTGGGTTCCCCTTGCTTTGCCCGCGGGTAACTTGAACGGTAATTACTACTTAAGACCTTGTCACGCGGTGACGGACGGTGCGGTGCAGGGACAGGTTCCAGGCTTCCGTAACCCGCCGGCCGGTACACGTGTCAGGGCTATCTGGGGGTTGTCGTTGTTAAGATCTGGGCTTTACCAGGCGGAAGACACCCCAATACACAGGTTATCAGCCGTACAGGACCCGTTCTCTGAATAGGTCCTGAGGGTTAGATCAACCAACCCATAACTTGAAACTAGAGTTGTTCCCGTAAGCCATGGCGTCGACCGGTTCGTCGCAAATGACTTTTGGTGAAGCTGGATGCGCGCATGCTGCACCGGCGGCAGGCAGCGAGCCCAGCGTCGGCAACGACTCCAGCGCGAACTCATCTGGTGGTGGTGCTCAGGAAGCGAGTACCACATTTTGGTCGCAACCAAATTCGCCAGCGCCCACCATGACGAATTCGCCACGTATTGACATTTCTCCTAAGATGAGACCCTCCGTTGCACCGGGCAGTGGAGGGAACTCCGCGGGTGCAGGGCCGGATCTGTTGATACGGCCTGCGTGGCTTCCCCCTCTCGAGATCATGGACGAGATGGGTAACCCACCTGCCACATCCGTGAAGGTTGTTCCTAAAATCAGAGGGATTTCCTCGACCGGTCGCCACACCTCGGGCCATGTGCCGGAGGCTGCGTACCTGGGCACGCCAAGAAGCCAGCCCGGTGATGATCGCAGGAGCCGGTCCCCACCGAAGGAACCCCCTAAGAACAAACCTATCCAAGATGTCCCTGCGACACCCGAGTGGGTCGCACCCAATGTTGCTTCCCATCGTGGGTCTGGATCGATTCCAAAGAATCAGCAGGAGATCCAGGATCAGTTCCCGAGTGGAGGGAACTCCGCGGATGTGGTTCGTCCTACCCGAAGTTCGTCAGCACGTGGTTCTGCCCGCTCTTCCGGTCCTCCTGGGCCGTCAAGAAAGGTCATAACCCCACGATCTCCGAGGACGGCACCCCGATCCAAGGCGCCCCCCATTCAGGATTCTAAGGCTTTAAAGGACATTAAGCAGATTTCAGAACTCAGGAACATGATTGTTCAGGCCAACCACGCCTATGCCAAGATCCTTGAGGATGGACAGTTTGTCTTCACAGAAATGCAAAGGGAGTACCATGACCTTTTGCGTCACTGTAAGGATCTTGCTGCCACCATTTCCGCACAGGGACAAGAGATCTATGGTGATGGGCGTCGTATCGATGAGCTTGACAATTACATTCTCCTTGGGCATGAGCGCATTGTTGTGCTCCACAATCAGAGCCAGGGGATGAAACATGAATACGAGTCACTTCTCAAAGTTGAATCTGCGAAGCTTTTGGAAGCACGGAAGGAGGTTGAAGCGAAGGATGCTTTGCTTCAACAAAGTGCTTTCCGATTGCAAGCTATGTATGACACTGCGAACTCAGAAGTTCACGCTCTTTTGCGTGATCGCCAAATTGACAAAACTAAGTTTGAGGAATGCGAGAATAACCTTGCCAAGGCCCGTGCCGATGCCGCTTTGGCGCGCACGGAGACGTGGACTCTGGCTGACAAGGAACGTTTTGGCATTGATCATGCCATGGCCATCCATGCAGGAAACCTTTCTCTGACGGAGGCCCAAGCAAAACTCGAACTTTCGCAGCAAGAACTCACCCGGATCCGCGTGATTGGAGAAAACCTTGAACGACAACATCAGCTACAGGTGAGTGAAGTTGCTCGTCTGAATGAAAAGGTTGCCGAGCGCGCACCCGGCTATCAGAAGTTAAAGTTGTCCATGGAAAACATCATTAATGATCAGAAACTTGCTTTTGAGAAGCAGGTTCGTGCTTCCGCGGTTGAAACAAAACGGTTGAACGATCAGATTTACCAACTTGAGGATATGTGCAACCAACACGCCCAAACTGTTGCAGTTAGGGCGGGTTCGGAAGACGCGTACCTTGAATCCGTTAGGGCTTCTGCTGGCCTTATTACCACACCTGATCCCAGGCCCTCTCGCCGTAGTGGGGGGAACCCTGCGGGCGGGAGTGGCGGAAATCCTGGTGGATCTGGTTCTGGTGGTGGTGGTGGTGGAACCCAGGGGGGCCCAAATGTGAATGTTCCTGCCTCTGTGGCTGCCCGGGTATCTTCCCAGCAGTCTCCACCGGGCGGGGGCGGACCTCCTGACGATGATGACTTCGACGATTGTGAGGACGACGAGTGTGACGAGGAGGAGGAGGAAGAGGAAGATGACGACTATGAGGAAGACGACCCTGTTGCGGCCGAGGCTGCGCCTGATCCCTTGCCCGCCCTGAAGCGGCGCGCTAAGGCCAAGGCCAAAACCGAGGCTGTTGCCGGGGCTGTTAAACATACCTTGAAGAGTCGTGAACAAGACAAAGTTGTTGTTCCCAAGTTCCCCACCCTTGTCCAGCTTGAACAATATGCGGTTTCGTTGTCCAACAGTTTGATTTTTGCCAGTTCTCTCAAGGATTGCGCTGAAATCGAATGGTTGAGCGAAGCCAGAACTAAGACTTTTGATGAGCTTGGCGACTCTGGGGCGAAACGCTTCGAGTCTCTTGACGTTAAGCTCTCTATGGCCTTGGCTGCCACTATCAGGGATTCTAAAGAAGCGAGTCAGTTGTATCAGGAACTTCTTGAACACCAACGCATCCATTTGAGAGATAAGACCATCACCAAGGGTCGCCAGATGTACTGGCTAATCCTCAATTACCACAAGGTCAACGACAGCCAGGAGGTTGTCATTGGCATTGAACACTTGACTTTGCTCGAGTGGAAGGGTGATCACAAGATGGCTGAATTCAAACATCATTGGGATAGCATCATGAGACGCATGACCGATCCGTTGACTGAGCCGACCCTAAAAGGTTTGCTCTATAAGAAGCTTCGTCATTCAAAGCTCCTTAAGGACGACATTGCTCACTATGATCGCATGGAAAACGATGACGTGCATAAGAATACCACTTATCTTTGGAATGCTGTGAATCGTGCGATTAGGATCCGCAAAGAACAGAAGAACGCCGATGAGCAGGAGAACTACTTGCGGAACGAGCTCTCGGCGACGGGTGTCCCAGCAACTCCCGCTAAAGCCAAAGCCAAAACCAAAACCAAAGCCAAGGGTAAGGCCGCGAAGGAGGCAGAGTCGGCTGCGCCTGCTCCGCCCGTTCCTTCCGGTTCTGAATGGACCTTGGTTCGTGGAAGATCGAAATCCAGAACTCCCAAAACCGATGCCGATATTTCCAAGATTTGTTGGTTTCACAATCGGGAGGGCTGTACCAAAAATGGGTGCCAATTCAGCCACACCACTTTGTCGGAGGCAGACAAGAAGAGGCAGATCGCGCCTGCGCGATCTGGTTCTCCTGGTCCTGCCAAAGGATCTGGTAAGGCTAAAGGAAAAGGCAAACCCAAGGGTGGTAAGGGAAAGTCTAAGGGGTAACGGAGTCGAACCGCGTCGCCCGCTACTAGTGGACGAGGTCGATCGCCAGGTTCTGCCGCGCCCGACCAGCGGTGGTGCCGTGCATTCCTCGCTGGATCATGTACTTGGACCCCTTGTAAATTCAAGCATTTGACTCAGGAGCAAGTTGACAAGATTGTTAAGCTCCAGGAGGCATCGAAGTGACATACGGTGCGTCCCTACAACGATGCTATGCCTTGTTGTGGGGACATCGCTGATGCGCTGGCCTACCTAGAGTCGAGTGACAGTGGGGGTAACCCCGCGCAACTTAGTGGAGGTAACTCCGCGTGCATCCGTGACGATGTTTACCACGGTGGTTTGTTTGAAGATGTTGAGGTTGACGACTTTTGGGTTAACTTCTGTTGTGGGGCTCAGTTTGCGTTACCCTTTGTTTTAGCGAGTAAGCAACCTGATGTCAAGGGGGGTGTTCGGCCGAGGAGGCAAATCACTTTCGTTGACAAACCGGTAGTTGTGACGTTTGTCATTGCGGACGAGTTGTTCCAGAGGCAAACACCTCCTACCAGTTATCTCACCACTACTACTATCGGCCGTGAGATCATTGTTGATGAAGAATATCTTTACTTCTCTGCTCACTCTGCCGCCGTTGCCCGTTCCAAGGCCCTCGATTTATCTTGTGCCTGGGCGGTCGATGGACGTACGATTCTTCCCTTGCTCCCGAACGAGTGTGAGGTGGATATGTCTTGCGAGTTTGTGGCATGTAACGGCAAGGAACAGAGTTGTGATATGCCCTGTCGTGTTCTCTTTTGGGAAAATGACCGGGTGTTGAGTTTTGTTCCCGATCGTGATGGCTACGCCTCGTATGGCAGACCTCTGGCTTATTGGGTTCAGGAACGTGTGTATACCATCAAACTTGCCACGACCATGTCGAAAGGCAAGCCTCATACATACGAGCATCTGGGGAAAATTCCTTCTTGGGCTTGGTCTCCGGAGGTGCAGCCTGTTCGGCGAATTATCCGTTATGTTGACAGCACGGGTCATTCGGCCGCGGCTTCTCCGCTCATCGAGTGTAGTCCGGCCCCGAGACAGGTGATTAAGCTGACTACGCCGGCTCGTCCGGTTAAAAATGGAATTGTTGTGGAGCCTCCTTGGTTTGTTGCTTCCCCTGCGGAGGGAACTATCAAGATCTGGCTCATTGACACTGGTTGTGGTCACGACTTGATCGGAAAGAATGAGGTTGCTTCTTCGGGTGGCAAGTGTCGCCCTGCTAAAGCGAGCCTCACGTTCAACACTGCGAATGGTAAAACGGTTGCTCTTGAGCAGGCGTCGTACCAATCGGCTGAGCTGAATGAAGAGATCGATGCCTTTGTTCTTGACTCCACCCCGGCCGTTCTTTCGGTCGGAAAGCGGTGCATGCACATGGGATATGGTTTCCATTGGCCTGCCGGTAAGAACCCTTTCCTTGTTTGTCCTGACGGTATGATTGTTGAGCTTGATGTTCATGGCGACATTCCTTACCTTCGGTCCGGGAGTAGGAAAAGTGCCCCCAAAACCCCGACTCGTGAACTTGTTGTCCCTAGTGTCCCTGCCCCGGTTGTTGCACCACAGATTGCCGTTCCCGCCTTGAGTGGAGGGAACTCCGCGGCAGGAGAGGACGACAATCTCGCAGAGGAAGAACACAGCGAGACTGACTACGCTGACCCTACGGGTGAGTACTCGGAGGTTGAAAAGAAAAGTCTTCGCGAAGCCGCCTTGACCATTGAGCATAAGATGTCTCATCGTGTTAAGAACCCTTTTTGTGATTCATGCGTCCGAGGGATCATGAAACACAAGAGGACCAAAGTTGGCGCTTTTAACAGGACTCTTTCTCGTTGGGGACAATTGTTGACTTCTGACCATGTTGATTCTAAAGCCCGTAAGATGCTTGGCCTTATAGGAGAAAAGGAGGCCTTTGTTATCAAAGATATGTTTTCAGGACTTGGCTGCATGTACGCTGTCAATTCGAAAAACGGAGCGGACACGGAGGTCTGCATTCGCGACTTCGCGGGCATCCCAGGTATTCGTGAAGCAAAAGACATTAACATGTACTCTGACCAGTCGGGTGAGATTCGATTGGCTTGTAAGAACATCGGTGTTCTCCATGACAAAAGCCAACCCGGAGTTCCGCAGAACAATGCCTTGATCGAGAGAACCAATCAAACGATTCTGACCAAGACTATTGTTTCGCTTCTGGAAGCCGGTTTGCCTCCTTGTTTTTGGTCGTTTGCCGCTCCTTGTGTTTGTATGAACCTCAACACTGATTGTGATAGTGGGGAAAGCCCCTACTTTCTCACCCATGGTGAAGAGCTTCCCTACAAACGATTTCCTTTTGGATGCAAGGTTACTTTCAAGCCTTCGACCACTAAGTCTTCTGAAACTAATGGGAAGTGGAACGCTCCGAGCAGCGTTGGAATCTTTGCCGGGTACATGATGCACCCGGGGTACAAGTTTAAGGGCGAGTACTTGGTTTGGGATTTGTTGGATTTTGGCCGTGGTGCTGATCTTTCTAACCTTGCCAGCCACTTGGACCAACGGATTCGTAATCCTCATGTTTCGACTCGTTGTGAACTCTACGAGGACACTTTACATTTTGAGTTGAAAAGAGAGTACGAGCGTGTGAATAATACTATCGAGGGACAAAAGGAGGCGCTGGTGCGCCATCCGCTCACGAGTGGTAAGCAGTCTAATCCCCCCCCGGCGCATGTGGAGCCGAGTGGAGGGAACTCCGCTGCTCCCGATGTTGTCTCTGAAAATAGCCCGATGATCGCTGAGGTTCCTGAGCTCGTCGCCCCCTATCCCCACATGAGTGTGGGAACGGCAGGTGACAAGCGCATTTACCTCAACGACCTCGGTGTCAAGGTTATGTTGGATAAGCGTGGACGTCCCTATCCTGTTGGTGTGGATGGCGTCCGACTGCTGCCCAGCACCCGACCCGTTGGTTGGAGCCGCGATGCCTGGGAAGCGATTCAGTATCCGCACAGGAAGCTGATTATCGAGGCTTATAAGTCAGGCCACTTCGCTCCGGAGCCGGTTCCCGTGCCCGAAGTTGAAGCGGAAGTAAAGAAGGAGGTTGCTCCGGAATCGGTTGCCGAAACGGGGGGTAGCAGCTCCTCCGGGTCAGGAGATCCGGGGGGTGCGCCACTCGCCGCGAAACCGCCCGTTGCTGCCTTGCCTTCCTTGCTTACTGGCCGAAAGGAACATGTCCGCAACAAACAAATGTTCAAAAGTGAAGGGGTGGTTGCCTGCGCTCCTATGGGGATAAATGGTTTTCTTCATGGGGATGGCACGCCTACGCTTTCACCTTGGGGTCATCTCTCCGATGAACCGGTGGAGCCAGTCGCGAAAGCTGCTGCCTCTGAGGTTCTCGACGATTCGACCAAGTATGCTAGTGTGAACAATATCGAGCCTTGGGCCTTCTGGGAACAAGTGGCGCAACAGTATCATAGTCCACCGGAGTGCAGCTCTAATTGTGCTGCTGCGGCTGTGGGAGGCGATGCCCCCACAGGTTCGTTACTTCGCGACGCCGATGGTGATGTTGTCCCTGCGCTCGCATGTTGTGTGTACGGAGTGCCTGCCTCTAGTGGAGGTAACTCCGCGTTTACCCTGCCTGCCGATGTTACTGCGCCCAGTAACGAGCATCGTGACAAAATCGCTCCTCGTCGATTTCCTTTCAATGCCTTGGTTGCGAGACCTGTTCGTAAGGACGAGCTGGCCGCCACACCCGAGGCAAAGGTGGCGATGGACGCGGAGTGGGATCGTTTGCTTAAAGCTAAGGTTTGGGATACGGCGAACGTTCGTGAGTGGGACGACGTTGCCGCCGAGGCTCTCTTAAATAAGAAAGAAGTTCAGTTTGGGTACCTTTTTGGGATTTGTGTCGAGAAGGGCTCCGAGCTTCCTAAGGGAGACCCTGGCCGTAAGTTTAAAGGGCGTGTTGTGTTTCAAGGAAACAGAGTGGTGAACCAGAGTTGGGAGGCAGCTGTCTTTCAGGATCTGGGGAACTCCCCTGCGACCATGGACGCTTCCCGGGCTGCTGACTGTTATGGTTGTTTCCCGGGGCACCGATCGGAGATTGCTGATGCTGTTCAGGCCTACATTCAGGCTCGTCTTAAGGGAAACCGATGTTGGATTTGTCTCCCTCCCGACCGTAGGCCCGATGGGGCTGCGGGTATGAGGCGCCCCGTTGTTGAGCTTTTGCAGGCTTTATATGGCCATCCCGACAGTGGTTCCTTTTGGGAGGAACATTGCGATAAGTATTGCAAGGAGGCAGGCTTCGAACCCATTGGTATCGAATGGCCTTCCACCTATAGACATCCTGCGTTAGGACTCTTCTTGGTCGTCTACGTGGACGACTTCAAGCTCTCGGGTCCGGCGGAAAACTTGAAGAAAGGTTGGGCGCTATTGCGCAAGAACCTTGTTATTGACAAAGAAACTGGTCCCGGCCAGTACCTTGGCTGTGGACATGAGCAGGGAACCTTTAACATGCCTGATGGAAGTTTGGCCACCTCTATCTCGTACAATATGGAAAGTTTCTGGGACTCATGTGTTGAGCGGTACAAGGACCTGGCTGGCCCCAATGTTCGTATTAAGGCAGTGCCTACCCCTTTTCTTGTCGAGGATTCCGAAAAGGGACCGGCTGGCGCCCCGTGTGCCCACGGTCCTATTAGCGAGTGCCCATGGTGCGCTCATACGTTCACTCCGACTGTGTACAAAGATTTAGACGAGTTGAACCGTAAAACAAAGAAGGAGAAGCCGACGGGCCCCCTTCTGGGTAGGATTGAGTCTCTTCCGAGTGGAGGAAACTCCGCTGCCCATGGTTATGAGTCTCTTCCTAGTGGAGGAAACTCTGCGACCCAAGAAAAGCCCCTGATCAAGGGCAGATTGGCCGAGCACGCAGCTTGCATTCTCATGAAGTGCCTTTACGGTGCTCGAATGGCAAGGTTCGACTTATTACGAGCTATTACTTCATTGGCGTGTCAATTAACGCGTTGGACACCCGAGTGTGACCGCAAGCTTCATCGCTTGATGTGTTACATACACACTTCCAAACATCTCCGTATGATTGGTTACGTGGGTAATAGTGTAGAGGACGTTGCTCCTCACCTCTTCGCTGATGCAGATTTCGCGGGTTGTGCAACAACCCAACGATCCACATCAGGTTTGCATTTATGCATCCGAGGGACCAAGACTTGCTTTCCCATCTGTGGACAGAGCAAGCGCCAGGGCTGCGTTAGCCACTCGACGCCGGAGGCGGAGATTGTGGCAGCAGATTTTGGTTTGAGGTTATCAGGGCTTCCCGCCTTAGACCTGTGGCATGTGTTACTCCCGTTGAAGCCGCCGTTGTTCTTTCACGAGGACAACCAAGCTATGATCCACGTGGTCACAACAGGGCGGAACCCTACCATGAGGTACCTCCACCGCACCCACCGTGTGTCGGTGTCGTGGTTGCACGAAGTGTGTAAGGGGGTTGACATTGTCTTGATGTATGAAGATTCGGCCAAGATGGCCGCTGACATCTACACCAAGGGGTTCACCGACAAGGTGAAGTGGGAACAAGTTCAAGGATTGATCAATGTGATTGATCCGAAGTTTTTGGTGGATAAGAATTATGTGCGAATGTACCTTGTCCACGCACCTCCTTCTGATGGGGGGATTCCCAAACGGATTGAAACTCCGGAAGGCCTTCCTAGTAAGGCTGGTTGGCACGAAGATGAGAACGGGCGTCCTGTCTGTGTGGTCAAGGAGGCCAAACAGTTCCGTACCCCCGAATTTAAGTGCGACCCCAAAGTTTGGATGTTCAGGACTACATGGTTGCTGCAAAATGGTGCTTGGGTTAAAGTTGAGGATCGCGTTTGTTGGAAAGACTTACAAAATTCCCATGCTGACATCCGGCCTCTTGCTGTCAAAGCCATCTTTCGTTTCGAAAGTCAAATTGTCGCTGCAGGTGCGCAGGTCGTTAAGACTACCAATGTTATATCTGAGCACTATAAGAAGGGCATTTTGAGTGATTCTGACATTGTTATTAAGAACGGTCGTATTTCTCAGTTGAGCGGTGGCGACGCGCGGGCGTTGATCAACACGACGCTGTGCGTGATGTGGCCGACGCTGAGAAGTGCGGGTAGCGGTGCTGAAGTCAACCCTCGCGGTGGTCACTTTGGCCCGTTTCGCCGTCAAAACATGCGAAGTATTGGTTGCAATGACATGAGCTTGCTCTTGCCTGATA
>OOGN01000022.1_pt1 | contig 11578 bp, 7 predicted proteins | sample 1670321 | NCBI WGS metagenome assembly OOGN01 (sample SAMEA98143168, study PRJEB22522) | marine metagenome | biome: marine biome; feature: marine water body; material: sea ice | place: Arctic Ocean | collected 11-Sep-2015 | depth 1.5 m | reverse complement strand
GCCATTATCCATTATCATTCCCAATTCGTTTATCTAATAACGGTAAGTTATTTTGTTCGTACCTCATATTAATGTCCAGAACCTGACTTATATTTTAGATTTGCCAATAACTAAATATTTACTATATGGGTTCCCGTAGATGTTTTGGGTGTCCCCTACCAAATATTTGGTTTTCCGAAATTTGTATTGGGTCTTTGACACAATAGCCACCCTCATCATGTTCATATATTTTCCACAATGGAGTATTGTCCAGTTTGCTGCAAAGGGTGTACGCACCTTTCAAGGCACTTGGCACAGAAGCAGTCCTGCTACGAAGCGTTGCATCCATTGCAAATCAATCTAGAGGTACAAGACGATGGCGGAATTGAATTGGAAGCATCATATGTTGACATGTCATGTGACATGGGGGATGGAGATGTTGATAATTCTATGCATTCTGGGGAACAAGATCACTCCATAGGTCAGGCAAGCGAGTCCATCTTTTATGATCACGTGGATGCTGAGGTCGCCACAGATGATGAGGACGAGAGTGTGCATGCAATGTTTGTTGATCCACCAACCATGCCAGAAATGGATGATAAGATTAACGTGGAGGACATTGAAGAGTACACAAACGATGAAGTTGCCAAGCTTCTGCTCCTCCGAATTCTACAGAAGATTGGAGCACCAAAATACACCTATACAATGATGAGGGAATGGGCCAAATATCTTGTGCAGAACCATGTTGATGTGGAGCACATGCACAACAGACGTGCATTGATCAAGTACTTCATGGGCAAATTTCAGATGGATAAAATGAAGCCTTTAACTGTCGAAGCAACAGTGCAAATATTGGACAAAGACCAAGTTCTCAAATCAAAGCAAAAGGGCTTCAAGAGATACAAGCGACGCACATTCAACCCTTATGCTCAGGAGAGAAGTATTCTGGATGATGAAATGGAAAACGAGGATAACCCGCAGGAACCAGAGGCTGAGATGGAGGTGCAGCATGAAATGGAGGTGCAGGGTGACATTGGTGGTAAACTGGACAAAGAACCCCACGAGCAACATTGGGCCATAACCACAACCACTATCTCTGTTGTTGTTTTTCCTCTTGCAGAATGTTTGAAACATGTACTGCTCACACGAAGGGACCTAATGAGACCCCAGAACCTGGTTGTCAACAAAGAGGGATTCCCAAACACTGATCCATGGGCAATGTACGATGATGGGACCGGCGTCCTTGGTGATATTAACACAGGATCTTGGTACCGCCAGGCCTACAAAAACCTAAAGATCAACCCTGAAACTGAGTTCATGTGCCCCCTTATCATCTTCATTGATCACACCATCACGGAGTTCATGGGACGGTATGGTCTAACCCCAGTTGTTGCCACATTCACGATATTCGATGAAAAGACAAGGAGAAACCCAACTGCATGGGTTATTCTTGGATTTATACCAGATGTCTACAAGTGGAAAAGTAAGGCACAAGTGGGTAAAGAGAGAGGTTATATCAAAGGCATTCACCAAATGAATACTCACAGATGCCTGGAAAAGATTCTGGCAGAGTTACGCCATATTCAGGAATCAGGTGGCCTGGACCTGTTTGCCACTCTTAACGGTATGGAGGGAGGTCGAGAGTTTCGTAAATGGAAATTCCCAGTGGCATTTGTACTGGGGGACACACAGGGCAACGATGTTGTTTGTGGAAGGTATGTTTCCTATTCCACTGGAGTGACCAGGGCCAACCGCTCTTGTGAGTACCTAGCACAATAAACTAATTCAATTGCTTATGTTTATGTTATTTGTGGAAGGTATGTTTCCTATTGCACGGGGGTGGCCAGGATCAATCGCTCTTGTGACTGTCCGGGTTCAGAGACCGACAACCCCGATTGGCCTTGTCGATTTGTCCTCCAGAAGGAAATAGAAGAACTCATGGCAAAAACCAAGGAGGATCGCCAAGAAATGTCCCAGCATTTCATCAAAAATGCATTTCACAAGATTGATTTTGGTGGCTGCCCTCACGGCATTCATGGCTGTACTCCTGTTGATATCATGCATACAGTCCTTCATGGAATTTTTGTTTACACCAAAGACACATTCTTTCAGCTTATTGGAGTAACTGCAGTTGCCATCATTGACAAAATAGTGATTGCACTGGGAAGCCAGCCCAGATGCCGAGGAAGGGATAACTACCAGAGGGTGTACTTTGGCAAAGGTATATCGAATCTCACTCAAACTACTGCAATGGAAAACAGCGGAGGTTTGATGATGCTCTTATTTGCGGTGCAAACTGCAGACGGAAAAAGAGCTATTCAAAGTCGCAATGAAGCAAAAGGTTTTTCTCGTCCCCCGACACTTAAAGATGGAGAGAAATCTGAGTATGTTTTTCTTGATGACTACATTAAACTGTTTGAAATGCTGCTGTGCTACGAGCAGTGGACACGATCCGAGTCAGTGTGGGCAAGAGATGATGTGGAAACAGCAGAAGCTATGCAGGAAGCAATCAAGGTGTTCTTGAGGTTCCTCAAGAAAACGGCGGACAGACAAGATGGACAACACTGGTCCTTGTCCAAGTACCACGAGATGCTACATGTTGTCTGGTGCATCTTACGCTGGGGCCCATGCCGTAACTTTGACACCGCAATTGGGGAAACCAACCACAAATGGCTCGCCAAGAAACCTGCCAAGACTGCGCAGAAATCCTTGAAAACGTTTGAGATACAGTCTGCAGGTAATCTTTTTGACCAGTATGTGGTGAGCAGAGCAATGCATGAGTTCCTGAGGATTGGTGGAATGGAAGAAAACTTCATGAAGTTTTTTCCAGCTGATGTGCCAAAGGAAGACCTAACAGCAGATGACAGCATTTCTGATGACTTTCAAACGGGTCGTTCTGAGTTTGAAATTGAACAAAAATATATGCACGGTATTGCCTATGCCTTCTACATCCTGAAGCCAGTGAATAACCCACGTATGTGCTACAATGATTACTCATCCACAGTGCTTCAGTTTATGTTTAAACAGTATCTTGAAGGATATCCAGAGAGAGACAACAGTCACCCAGGCTACAATCCGCAGGACAAAGATAGATTTTACAAGGACAAGGTCAATGCAAAAATGGACAAAAGACATAACATCAGGTTTGTATCTGAATTTGTTGCCAGTCGGAGCCGCAGATACCGTGCACATCCCTGTTACCAGAGTCATGCCCCCTGGTATGACTGGGTTAACGTCAAAACCTCCGCGAGCTCATTCCCTTGCCAGATTCAAATGTTTGTGGAGTGGTATTGCCCAGAGACAAAGGAAACGAAAACAGATGCAATTATTTGGAGATCTGCTACGCAACCGTTTGGTGGTACTGTGCTTACAGATACATTCATGCTCGAATTTTACAGCAGCAGCGACCACACTCAGGGCAGGTGCACCGCAGAAGAGGTGTATCTATCCAGGTATCGAATTGTGGACGCAAAATCACTGCAGGAACATCTATTCTGCTTCCAAGATATAGGGGGAATCAAGGACCGAGTGATGCGTGTACACCCAGTGGAGCATTGGGCACAACATTTCTAACTCTTGTGAATAGAACAACTGTATTTATTTAATAACAACTAGGCAGGGGGTACCATGTGCTTGAATTGTGTTGGCACAACTTGAGAGAGCTTCAGGATCACCTTTGGATTTTTTGAAGTAGGATTTTCCCGAAATAAACACCCCTCTTTCACAGGATATAGGCCTTGGTTGCATAGGTACCTGTCCAGATTGGTGGGAGGTCAACGGCATTGCCTCGGCATGCCTTGAGTCAAAGATCCACCCACCAACAATAACCAAGTTCCGGCTCTCAACTCCATTAGAGTTTTGTTCTCCTTTCGTGTATGCACGAAGGACTTTGGGGTACTGAGACCACACCACGGGATCAAGGAGCTTCTGCGATCGTTTATACTTTGTAGGCTTCAGGTATGGAGCATGTGTGGACATCCAGGTGTACAGGCCCTCCACCAAAGATGGGTGACCAGAGCCAATTAGGGCATCCCTTTCTTCAAGTAGAGCTTCACCCACCACTGGCAGTCCTAGATGATAAAGCGCATTCACCAAACCTAGAACCAGACATGGTTCATCAGTGGATTCCTGTAAAAAACAGAGCTTGGGAACTTGATCAAAGTGTTCCGATGGTTGCACAAGGGGTTCCAGGTCAGTTGGGACCATCTGGAGAAGGCCTGTCTCAATGATCTTGTTGTTCTGGTATTTATCCTCTTGGAACATGTACCCCTCATGAAGCTTCTGAAAAGGACTGTCCGCACAACACCAGTTGAGTGTCTGTCGGGAAAGGGGCAGGGCGAAAGGGCAGGTAGAATCAAACACATAGCCCCCACAAATACAAACGGAGTGGTTGATGCCTCCATCAGAAGCCATTAAACGAACCAACTTTACGGCAAGTGACATGTTGACTGGATTCAGAATGTCATAGTCTTGGGAAAGTCGGGAGGCTGATAGCTGGGGGACTCGCTTCCTCATAAACTCCATGATCAGCCTACACTGGTCAGGCTTCTCCATTAGATTTGGTGACTCCAGGCACAAGGCCTGGGCAGCCTCGCACAGCCCCAGGTGGTGCAGGGTGCTACACATACCATATATCATACATACCCTCTCTTTGCCCTGCTGGTAATGCACTGCAGGGAAAGTGTCATCCATGAACTCCGGATAGCCATCATCCCTTGGTGCCCCCGGAGATATTGGAACAAATCCACAAATGCTGTCTCTCCATCTTTTCTTAACCAACCTCAAGTATTTTAGTGTAAAGTTGGCCACCACCCAGCAGGCCTCTTCTCTTCTATATTCGGGCTTTGTCAGGCCGGGGCCGGTGAGGCTGCGCGAATACCACTGTTCACACTGCTTCCCATTCCTGGTCACTTCGGTATACCGAATGCCCATGACCTGCCTCGTGTCCTTGTACGTAATGGTACGGAAAACCTGTTCATCCTCTGGTTCATATGACCCCAACTCTCCTGCTTTAATGAGGTTGACAATCTGCTGGACTTCTCCCTCCTTCTGTTGCTTCCCTCCAGGCATAAGATCTAGTAATTTCATCTTGTCCAACCACTTGGTGATGTACCGGAGCTTCGCCGGTCTTCTTTTTTGACCTCTATTGGTCTCTTCTGCTTCTTGTTAGGCTGTGGTCTTACACCAGTTGCAATCATGAATGTATTATAGTTGTCTGCAAGGACATAGGTGACTCCAAACATACGAACCAAAAAGCCTTGAGCGTCTATTAGTCGCTGGTGATGATTTTTGGTGACCTCCCATTTTTTCACCACCCAATCATCTTTATTTGTGTCGATTTGAAGTATGGCTCTTTCCTTTGCTCCGTGATTCCCAACAGTGATAGGGGTGAAACCGTCCTGGGATGCAAGGGCTTGTGCTATGATTGGTGTCTTATGGTTGGCATAAACCCAGCTTTCCTTAACTTGCACCCAAATGTTGTTTTTGGTTTCCTTCCCCATTTTTTGCTGTGCAACGTCAGACATCAAGACCCACCACTTCAGTGAATCTGGATCATCATCATAGTGATTAACCTTCAAGTAACTCATGTTCATATCAGGTGCCTTGAGGCCACAGTAAAGGGCATCGTAGCCATCTTTTTGATCCAGGAGTGCATCCAATGATGAGTCTCCAGAAGTTGAATTTTGTTGCTTCACAAAACGGGCTACCTGGTGGGAATCTTGTTGATGAACCTTCAGCTTTGCCTCCAGTAACTTCCTTTTCTGGTCCGTTTTAGCTGCAACAATTTCAGCTTTCATGACATCAGTTCTGTCCCTGACCTGAATCAGAGTCTTTTTTGCCTTCTGGAGGTTCTGGTTTCTCTCCTTGTAATGCGCAAGAGCTGTTCCGTAGGAAGCTTTTGTGACACCTCCCTGGCAGGAATCATCATCCCCTATTGTATCCTTCAAAGCAGCCAATCTAGCTTCCGTGGGAAGCTGGTCCCGCAACTGCAAAGTTAGTGCTCTGCTCCGTTTTATGCAAGGCAGACAAGCGCCGGTTGTTATTGCTGATGGTTGGAGGGGAGGAGACACTTTTTCGGGAACAGCCTGCAGGTCCCTTGCACAACTTTGGTGGCATGGCTTCCAGCATTCCCTGCAGAAAACCCCTGCCTTCACAAAGCCACCATCTTTGACACACATGGTCCCAGCACAGCATTCCGGAGATTTACTGAGACACAACAAGCAGTGGGTTTCATCGGAATCAGTACAACCTGGGTGGATATTCTTGTCACACTTGGGGCATGAACTTGTCATTTCCGCTTGGTGGCCCTCAATCAGCTTTGCTACTTCCTTGTAAGCGACACTCTGGTGATCATACTTCGTGGTAGGATTGCCATTGTCATCCAGCTTAAAGGGGTACTTTGGCACAGTCTTCTGGTCAGTACAAAATTTGCCCGCTGCACAAGTAAGGAAACGTTTATCGTCAGCCAAAGGTTCCTCAACTACTGCAACAACTTCCTTCTCCTCCTCTTCTTCCTCCTCCTTAGCAACAGTTGTACTACCCCCGTCCTCTTCAGTTTGTTCAGAGGGTGTAGAGGCGTTCTCATCATCCCCGTCCTCATTGTCCTCTTGAAAACGCCGTTTCCCCTTTGATGCAGTGACATGTTTACCCCCAACATTCACAGGAAGTTGCTTGCCTCCAGTTTTTTTTTCTCTTTCAAGGGTAGCTTTCTGGAAGGAGAACCATTACCATCAGGATTGTCCTCTTGGTCCCGTTTTGTGGAGGCAAGTTTGGCCCCAGTCATGAGGGATAACTCATCAACACCAGCATTATAGGTCAAACCATCTGCACCCTTGACCACATAAGCTTCAGTCAGAGCAATCTTGTTCCAGCTGGCATCAGTGATCGTGACTCTTCCTTTGTATTCCTTACTCTCCATCCGGCAAACATCCTGCTCTTGCAATGTCAACTTTACCTCGGACAGGCTACCCTCTACAACCTGGTGCATGACAAAAGCAACATCTCTGACCTTGAACTTGAGAATTTGGTTTGATTCATCGACTTCAATAGCCAAAATTGAGACTTTGGCATTGACTAGCCCACAGTGAACCACATCCCCAATTGCAAACATTGGTTTTGACAATTTGTCAGCACTGGCTAGATATGTGACTCCACTATGGTTCTCCACAACATACACACAATTATCGCCAGACTCGCCCTCAGCATTGACCTCAGAAATGGTTACTGTCCCTTCAAACTCACTTCCTCTGTAGTAAACCGACTTTCCCTTACTGAATGTAGGGGTACCTGATGTCACACCTCTCTCAACCCGTTCTGCAATAGATTGAAGACGATGCTCCTCCACTGCCAAAACTTCTTTCTTGTCTGTTGTCCTCACATCGTACAAATATGACTCACTCTTCTCGGGATGTTGGTAATGACGGACAACTTTCACAAGATTGTTAGTGCCATCCATGTACAAGCTCTGTCTTCGACAATATTTCGACTTCGACACTGGTGGAGGTGCAGGGGCCTGTGTGACAACTACCGCTGCTGGAGATTCAGGGGCTTCTTTGGAGGCAGGTGGAGGTGCAGGGGCCTGTGTGACAACTACCGCTGCTGGAGATTCAGGGGCTTCTTTGGAGGCAGTGACTTCTTTGGAGGCGTCTTTGGAGGCACTGTCATGTGTAGGTTCCTCCACTGCACCTGATGCTTGAGATTCAGGGGCTTCTTTGGATGCACTGTCCTGTCCTAGTTCCAACGCTGGTTCCTCTGCTGCTACTTTTGCTGGAGGTTTTGAATCACCCTCATTTGTTCCTTCCTCATGTGCTGCTTGGCGTTGAAACTCCCTCGCCAGTCACCCATCATTGTCGAATATAGTCTTTGCTTGGGTACTTCATCCCAAACTGTCCCGCAGGAACCATCAGGGAGAACGACGGCAACTCTGTAGCTGCATCCTCCTATAATTGAGTGATCAACCTTTTTGAAATCCACCACCACATTGATGAACGCATCGTCATTGTCCAGCAAATGAACCCTGTCTCCCGATTTGAAGAGATTGCAATTCTCCCCTTCTGGGAAGGCAGAAACAGCAGCTTGGGCAAAACTGATATCTGGATCATTTGCAAGTACTTCAAAAGCACCAGACTGGGTTGTCTGTTTTTCATCTAAATGACCTGGTCTTTTCCTGTTCTTGAGATACTGGCAGTCTTTCGTCCAGGCATTCACATAAATTGGGGGATCAACACCTGGGGGGTCTACAATTCCCTGGAAGTTCCCCCAATGACCATCCTTGGCCATTATCTCAGCGTACTTCACGGGATCACTCTTGTGCATTACATATCTCTGATGAGCCATAACAAATTGCATCCACTGCCTTTTGTCAGTCAGGTTCTTGTCCTCTTTGATTGTCCCCTTGTCAATCATTTCACAATACATACAATATTCAATCGATTCTCCGGAACATTCCTTGTGATAGTTCATTTTACATTTTGTGCACACGGCCCCTTTCTTGCCAATGGGGACTGTCGTTTCACGACAATACGGGAACAAACTGCACCAATCCCCCCTCAGCAGAAGTGCATATTGATTGGTCATTTCAGTGATCTTACGTGGGAAATTTGCACTCCACTTCCATAGGAATTCCTCTTGCAAACACCTCATACACTTCCATTCACCTTCACTTGAGCTATCATCATCACTCGGGATGCATACATGTCCAAAATTGTTGCATTTGCACAACGCCAAGCTCGTGTCATACATGCATATCTCCTGGTTGAGCTTGTGGGGATATGCATCATCGAGCCTAATGGACACCTCATTACACAAACGACAAAACCCATCTTGCGTCTCATCTTTTGCCCCACATTCTGCATGATACATGTATGAGCAACCCTTGCATCTGGCGAAGTTTGCTGGCTGGTCATTGGGAGTATTACAAAGGTGACAACTGGCACAGAAAAAAACTGGAAGAACCTCCAATTTGGATTTGACGCACGGACACAGTACTTGCATACAAGCAGACCAACGCCATCCTTGTTCCAAGTTGCATCACAAGTTGCATCAGCAGGCACATCCACGCACATGTCAGTGCTGCAATCAATCATTGCGCAGCACTTCCTGTGCATGAGATACTGGCAAAGGGAACATTTTACCCTCATCTCTTTCTCTGTTTTTCCCTCTTTCTCTCTCAGCTCATGCTCCTTGGGTGCAACTTTGCACATGAACTGGGAGGCACAGTAACATCTACAACTTGACCAGAATGATCCATCATATAAATCCGATTGGTTCTCTCTCTTTGTTGCAACATAGTCTGTACCATTGATAAATCCCCACGCCAGGACAGGTGCATCTCCCTTTGATAGGAAGGTTTTTTTACCAAAGGAGAACTCTTTTGTCACAATTCGAGTCCAGGTCCGTTCCTCCATGATTTCCCGCCTGTTATTTTTCCCTTCGATAGTTTCTCCTTTCAGGGAAACCATATCGAGTCCGAAAAGGGCCCGCAACAGAAGCAACACCAAGTCCCCCGTAGTTTTATTCTTTGAGGTGTTGTTCGCCAAATCTATGGCATACCTTACAAACTCCTCTCTTTTTGGAACTCTCTGGTTGTCATCCTTCCCCTTTGGGATACCTTCAAGGATGCCACTGTATAGGGAGATACAATCTTTATCCTTTCTTTTCCAGAAATCATGGTCATCCGACAAATAACCAATCTGCAGTATCATTCCAACAACAAGAGAGCGTAAATCCATGGGAGAAATGTCTGTTCCTTGGCAGATAGAGTCGCGCAACATTTCAAATAACCCGGAAGGATGTGCCTTAGTCCTACTAGGTGGAGTAAAACTCATGGGAAAGAACAATTTGTCGATGACTGAGCTGTCAGGATGGGTGACTGTTCTTTTCTTGACCTTTTGTGCCTTCACAGCCGCAGCGGACTTATTGCGTTGCTGTGGTGGTCCTTCAAAGTTATCAACAAGGGCAATTAGATGTGATCTGGTGTCTCCTCCGAATCGCTGTCTGTTATCAAGCAGCAAAAGGAAATAGTTCTTCCAGTCATCCAGGCATGAAGAAATAGAGATGTCAAATTGATCTTGTCCCCACACACGGATAGGGGGCATTGCAGCCAGGCTTGACAACTTTGGTGGTTTACAGAGCCATGCTGGCACATGGGAGCATAGTAGGTTTTGAGAAGAAAAATTGTTCTTGCTTTTGTTACGAGAGAGGTTGAAGAATTTTTGTTTGATTGCGGTTGCTTCTTGACTTGTCTTGTTTGGCTTGACAAAGCCATGTTTTGCGAACATTGTTTCTGCCTTCTTTTCTTTCTTGTCGGTGCTGGTGTTGACCAATAAATAGAACGGAATGTAAGGGTTTTCGTGCCGGATGTAAGAATCCACCATACCAAGCATAAACAACCCGAGACCACGCCGTTGGAAGGATGGCTTGTCTGGACAAGTGGATCCTGAGAATAGCTTGGAACTGGTTGCAATGTAGTAAACAAATACAGCTGCAGGTTTGGGCAAACCGAGATAATCCCTTTGCTTGAGGTCATACTCAATCCCAAAAATGACAACACCAATCACAGTAGGGTTGGTAGCTTCGTCAAGGTAAACAACAAATAAGTGGGGTAGATTGTGGTTGTCCCAACTGGGGCTGTCATCACCATTGATCAGGTCTTGGACCATTGCATATTCGTCCGTGAAACACTGACTAATAAATGAGACAACATTCTGACGCATAATACCATACAGAGACTTTTCCTTGTGGGGAGCAGTCCATTCCGTCCTGACTTTGGGTGTACAACAGAGCAAACATGTGTTCACAGTGTTTTTCTGTTTCTTGTCGGTGGCATTGGAGAGGGAAAGGAGATCCCTGTGTGGATAAAAACCAATGAGGTCGCGGAGATTGATGTCCTTGAAAAATGAACTAGCAAGGTTCCTCCACAAGTAGGGTGAGATGTAGGTAACACACGGGAATTTGCCACCAGGAACAATTTCGAAAGGTAAAGATGGAGAGTATTGACTCAAACTTGATGTGGACAAGGCCACGCTGATGGCGTCTTGCATATTTCTTCCGCCAGGCCAGTAGCACTCCTTGCTGTCGTGTTCCTTGTAATCCTTCGATGTCTCTTCTTTCTCTTTTTTGTACAAACGGACCCTCGACTGGTTTGGGCTACTACTCCCCCCTTGTGTCTTTGTGGCCATGACCAAAAAAATCACCAGGGCTTCCGCGTCAATTTGGGAGAAGCGATCTGTTGGGAGAGGGGCAAAAAAATTGCCAGGGCTTCCGCGTCAAATTAGGAGAGGCGTAAACTTGGTAGCAGAAACGGATCCAAAAATTTCGCCAGCGTTAAGATAGCGCCGTAGTGTTATCTTGACTCTGCTCTAACGTATTGTCTAATCGTTACTTTAATATATTGTGTGATCTTACGTCGATATCGTGTGTATATGAGTCTCCCATCGCCATATCCGTTGTGGATAATCGCTAGTTAGCGCCTACTCGACTTTACCCGTTATCCACCGTTATTATGCACGCCATCCGGATTGGAGCGCCACAGCCGCGTTCAAACGGCTGTACGCTCCTTACGTCATTCCGGTCCTCCTCTGATTTGTGTGATTTGAAA
>OOGN01000021.1_pt1 | contig 11885 bp, 8 predicted proteins | sample 1670321 | NCBI WGS metagenome assembly OOGN01 (sample SAMEA98143168, study PRJEB22522) | marine metagenome | biome: marine biome; feature: marine water body; material: sea ice | place: Arctic Ocean | collected 11-Sep-2015 | depth 1.5 m | reverse complement strand
CAAATCACTACTGAATTCTTCAAGGCAGTAAAGTCAACAATTGATGGTATGACTTGGCAAGACATGGTTGTCAGTCTTGATTTCGACAAAAAACAAAAACATGAAAAAAAAGTAAAGTACAATGGCTTCCTTCCAAAAGCTGAAATCGTAAGCATCAACATTGAGCATCCTGAATCTGCTATTGCAAAGTTGGAAGAGATTGAAAGAAAGTTCGTCATGAAAGCTGCGCTCACAAGGTTGAACATACAACTCCTCAAACATGTCGTTGAGGAGGGGGGGACTAATGCCTCAACTGACTTCCTCACTGGTGGAAATAAACAAGCTTTTCCTCACGGCGTAATTGATCCAATCACTGCGAGACTGACACAAGCTCTTTCATCATTTATGAAAATGCATATTCAGAGCATTTTCAAAGACCAACTCAATTTGAATTTGATTTGGCATAATCTGGTGAGAAAGTCAATTTCTACAAGAAGTCTTGGCTTTCCGGAAGGCATGGGTCCTCATGCTGCCAGCTCGCATTCTTCTGTCGTTCCTCCTCCTGATGATCTGACTCCCATTCGAACTGCCAATCCCACCATTCCAAGAAAGAAGGCTCCGAAAGAAAAAGAGGACAAGGACGAATCTGATAATGGCGAGGATGAGGAAGAAGGCAACAGGAAACCGGCTGCCAATCCCACCATTCCAAGAAAGACCGCTCCGAAAGAAAAAGAGGAAAAGGACGAATCTCATAACATTGACGCGGAGAAAGACGATAAAACGGAAAGTCCGTCTGAAGGCGAGAAGACGGCTTCGATAACAAATCAAGACAAGGACGAAAAAGAGGACAACGAGGAGGCCAAAATTGATGGGCAAGGTGAAAAGAGGCATCATGAGATGATCACGGCGACAACACCACAACCAATTGCTAAGAAACCAAGGAGACCTGTCTCGGGAAGTATGCCGGGAATTGAGACTCCAAGGAAACGGTCAACAAATAGAAAGACGACTCCCACCAATGACACAACCGGGACGGGATCTCCTAGTCGAAGTCTTCGATCTCACGATTCTCCTACAACAACTTCTCCTATTCATGCTCCTGGATCTCCTAAACAAGCATCTCGTCCCGGCCGTGGTAGACAATCCAATCGTGGTGGAAGTGGTGGACGTGGTGGACGTGGTAGTGTAGGAAGAAGTGCAGTCGGACGTGGTGGCGGTCGTTGAAAGTTTGAATATCTTTTCGTATTATACATTCTTACATTTTAGTAGTAGCATTTAATTTAGATGTTTTTGCATCCATTGCGTCGAATCAGGAAAGGTAATCATCGTGCTATTCCAATATGGAAGACAACACTACAAAATGAAACGACACACACCGCCAGTCGGACTGTGTTATTCTGGCTGGCGGATTGTGTCGGTGACACAGAACAGTTTTGCGGATTGTGTCACTGCATAAACGACACAAAGTGACACAATGTGTCATAAAACTGGGTTTTTTTTAGGTGGTTCTCCCTTTTCTAATAATAATGACCCACCTGTAAAAATTTACTTAACGACACCTCTTGACTGGAAGGGAGGACGAACTCACAGGAAGACCAATCTACAGAAACTACTTAACGACACCTCTGGACTGGAAGGGAGGACGAACTCTCAGGAACACCGCACGTTGCACGGCTGCTGCAAGAAAGCATCACATTTCGCGCCACAAGCGAACAACACATTCAACAATAGCATAACACATCTACGTGATCGCGCATCTACGTTGTTATTGTGTGATAGCATCCGGTTGTGTGGCGGCTTCTCTGTACGTGGACTGATACTCGATTCGTTTGTTCTGTTCCTCTATTCGGACGAACTCGGGCAACTTACGGCGTTGACTTGGCTATCGCTGGGGAATTTTACGCGTTGACTTGTCAATTGATTCGTTGGTTCTATTCGGAGCAAACGTACGGTTCTATTTTCTTTATTCCGGAAAACTCGGGAAACTTACGGCGTTGACTTGGCCGTTGCTCGGGTCAACTGATGCGTTGACTTGTCAATCGATTCGTTGGTTCTATTCCGAGCAAACTTGGGAAACTTACGGTTCTATTCCTATATTCCGACGAACATGGGAAACTTACGGCGTTGTCTTGGCTGTCGCTCGGGCAACTTAATACGCGTTGACTTGTCAATCGATTCGTTGGTTCTACTATTCCGAGCAAACTCTGGAAACTTACGGTTCTATTCCTCTATTCCGACGAACTCAGGATACCTACGGCGTTGACGTGGCTGTCGCTCTGGGAAACTTACGTGTTGACTTGTCGATCGATTCGTTGGTTACGCATTGACTTGTCGCTCTGTCATTGGATTGGTTTGCTTTGCTCTCCTATGAATGTTACGCTTGCTCACCTTGCTTGCCTGCCATTCGATTTAATCAGAGAATAATCGATTCGTCGGTTCTATTTCAAGCAAACTTTGGGAAACTTACGGCGTTGACTTGGCTGTCGCTCTGCCATTCTATTTGAATCGTTGGTCCTATTCTGAGCGAACTTGAGAAACTTACGGCGGAACAAGGTTGTGTTGACTTGGCTGTCGCTCTGCCATTCTATTCCATTCCGAGCAAACTCGGGAAACTTACGGCATTGACTTGGCTGTCGCTCTGTACGTTGAGTTTTTTGTCTTTGTCTCCTTTGAATGTTACGCTTGCTCACCCCTTTCTTGCCATATTGTCTAAAGACAATAACATCATCATCCCGGATCGCGCAAAAAGGTTGTGTTGACTTTGCTGTCGCTCTGCCATTCTATTGGAACAGAGAATAATCGATTCGTTGGTACTATTCCGAGCGAATCTCATCGTGAAAGTTACGGCGTTGACTTGGATGTCTCTCTGTACGTGGATTGGTTTGTCTTTGTCTCGTTTATTGAATGTTACGCTTGCTCACCTTTCTTGCCATTTTGTCTCAAGACAATAACAGCATTAGATCCCGATCGCGCAACAAGAGAACAACGTTTGGTGTTGCATCGATACTTTTCTCACCTTCTTTTTCTTCCTTGTCATCACAGTACCATCGGCATTTGAGCGGAGTGTCGTTGAACAGGTCTTCCACGGTGATATTTGGCTCCTGTACTCAATAAGACGGTTTTATTTTTTAATTCTACTGGTACTTGGCGAGGAGGACCAGCTCACTGTCGACCTTGTTCGATTTCGCTCTGAGCGTGCTCTGCGTATCGTGGTGACATGGAAAAAGTTGATGAGAAGATCGATGCGGCCATTCAACTGGCAGCATCGAATATGCTTACCTGCACCACCATTCTTGGCCCTCTTTCCTTTTTTGAAAGTGTCTTTCCTCCAAAAAACGCTGCCAGCCTTCAGGTACTTGGTGAACTTCGAGCTCTACCGCCAGGTCGCCAAACCATCGAACAGAGCATTGCATTGACCCTAGTGAAAGGGAACCCCACGGATGGTGACATTGTTAGTCAAGGTGACTTGCACACCTTTTTCAATTCGACGATGCATTTTGAGTCAGCCCCTGTTTTTTGTAACTTTACCAAAAAGGGCCACTCCATTGTCATGACGGTGCCCACTGGTGTCGGCACCAGCAACATCATTGCTGCATGCTCCTTCATCATCAGCACTGATGGTGTATATCTTGACGCCATTGCTGTGTCGGATGGCAGTAGTGGTTGCCTCAAACGATCTGACGCATCATTCACGGAGCCATCCCTAGTTGTGATATCATCGATTCACACCAGCAATGATTCTGGCTTCCGATTGTTGGGTATTGGAAAGTTTTTGCTCAACTTGATATATCGGTTTGCCCACACACAATGTGAGACACCCTCGGTGTACCTCAAAACAAACCGATCTTTGCAAGACTTTTACCTCCAGTTAGGCTACAAACCATTTGCCACGTTGCCACCGATATTGCGTGCAGTGGTTCCGGCAACACATACCATGACGGACCACGAAACAGTGCTGATGATGTACAATCAAAGTACTCCTGCCCCCGTCCGAGCCATAGCTTCCGTGGCTAACAAAACAAAACGAAGAGGCAAGAAAAAGAAAAAAACGGTCGAGACTTTAAACAAGGACATGGTCGACGAACCGGTTGACGAACCAGCAATCAATATGGGACCTGAAATTGAACTCGAACGAACAACACAAAAGAAAATTGAAAAGGTGCTGGAACTTGCATCGAGTGAAACCGAAGATGACGAAGGTGATGCCAACGACTATCCCTCATACAAACCGTATCCTCTGCCATCCGATTTAAGTACTTGGGATAAAACCAAAACGTCCAAAGATTACTGGGAGGAGGAACCGAATCTCATCGCAACAAAGCATAGTAAAATGCACCAGGCAACACAAATGGAGGTCAACGCCCAATATGAACACATCAAAGTTCGCAAAGCACTGGGCCGATACAATATTATCCGCCAGGCCAGAAATTACCAAGTTGATACTGGTTTCATGCACCGACTTTGGAGGCATCGAAAAGGCATCTCAGGCACGTACAACATCAAGTTTGGCGACCAATCTCTACTGGATTTGGCGGCTGTGGCAGACTTAAACCGACCGATTGTGATTGAAACCAATGATGTGTCCATTCATGACGAGGAGGTACAAGTGCTGGTGTCGTCATACCAATTGGGCAACCTGGTAACTTTGCGTGACGTCTTCGCCAGGTCAACTGCACGACGAAATATGTCAAAAAAGATCTGCAACACGCAAATTGTAAAACTCAAGTGGGCTCCCTCAAGCAAGCCAAACACATTAATTCACGTGATCGCCATGGTAGTTGGCGCGGTGCCTTTGCTGTGGTGACGGGAGAAGCAAAGGCAATAGTGTTGCAAGAATGTGGATTGCCTCGTGAGTGGGTGGAGGAGAATTTTGCACTGCAACTTCGCCGCGAATGCCAGGATGTCGCACTAGATTTGAAGAGCAAGCGCAATCCAAAGAAATACATCTTGATTCCTGCTGGCGATATCCATAACGTTGTTGCGGATCCACCCCCAGCATCGGAGTTGCTCAACGTCCCAGTACTGTATCAACAAGGAGTTACAGATACATGCTTTCGCGACTCACTTGCTAGCGCCTTGCATGCATTTGGATTGATTGGGCAGGCAGAGGAACTTTCACAGCTCAAGCATCTTGCTGGCTGCAATCTTGGGCTTGTTGGGGACGCATCCGCAGCAATTCGCAAGATTTTAGCAAAAGAGAATATGGAGCTTGTCAAAGTATTTCAACATGCTTGTTCGGTTGTGCAGATCAATGCAGAAGACACGTCATGGCCCATTGTGTTAGTTCTGATGACCAATGACGGTTGTTATGGCACACATGCAATCACAATTTGGAAGGGTATGATTTTTGATGCCAACCTACCATATGTGCTCCGTTGGTCACAAGAGTCCCTTGACTGGTGCAGTGGAAATGGATCAGTGTGTGTTGGCTTCAGCCGCGCCCTCCGTGTTTGCCCAGTGCAATTTGGAAAACGAACTCATGCCACGTGTGGGGCATCCATGTATGCCATTGGGAAACAGGTCCAGAAATCACATGGTATTTTGGACGGCATTGGTTGGATCATGCGGCTCCCATCCGGCAAAAAAATTAAGTACCATGTTCACTACACTGATGGGACAAAAACAACCATGAACGATGTCGACGTGACAAGATGGGCCGTTGAAAATTAAACAAAACTATAGTCCTCATTTAAGTACTCGCCCTCCATGGTCATAAGGGCATAGGGACATGGTGTGTTCAGCCACTGGGCAGGTAGTAGTAGCCCATAGTTTACGAGCTTTATGTGGTATGTTGGTGGTTGATTTTGAGCTTTTTCTCGAACCAGCAATTCTTGGGATTCTGCATGCAACCAGATGTCAAAGTAGGTAAAGCCGAGGTCGTCGTTGTAGCACATTCTGCCAATATTCAAGGGTAACAATATCCATTGGTTACACATGGAAACAATTACCCCGATCCGTTGATTGTTGTCTTGGTTGGTAAATACAACTGAAAGCGGTACACCAGTGCGTAAATAATGCTCCAACGTGGCTCGTGAGTTGTACCTACGAAACAACAGTGGAGCGCAGTGTGGTACATCAGGGTCGTCACACAAAAATGGAGATTCCTCCTCCTCATCCTGTCCTTTGTCCATCAATGTCTCCAAGATGCTGTTGTGGTCTTTATCGTCACTTTCATTTACCATTGAACTGCCATCGGTCCTTTCATTTGTATCTAAATTTTGCATGATACGGTCCAGGGTACTATCCCGCAACACTTTTCGTAGCAAATGAGTTGCAAAGTTAGGTTTTAAACCTCGGGGGACCAAGGGGCGAAGGACTTTGACCATGCCTTCACCTTCGATTCCCCCCTCGTGTAGATCACGTATGTTGCCAAACTTGCGGAGATGCGTCACCGCCCGCAATAGAGACGGAAAATTGTATTTTGCCAGGTACAACGGCTTGGTACGGGCTGGTTGGAGCATTACATCCAACCTTTCAATCTCAGACAGAAATGCTTTAACACGCGCCTCGGTACGGTTGATGGACCATTTGTCATGAGTGACTTGCATCAATTCTTTAAACATGGTGTGGCATGTTAACAATAGGTGTCTCAAGTCATGGGGTGTCACAAGACGTGCGGGGTTTGAAAGCGGTGGTGGTGGACCTCCTGTTGCACTAAACAGGGCGCTCACTGCTTGCTTTGCATCAGCAGCATTCAAGTTGGGGGTGGCGACAGGGTTCCGTGCACGCAAGTATCCCATATTCTGCCTTTGTGTCCAGGTAGAGCGCGGTGAGGTGGGTTCCACAAAGGGGGGGGGTGGTGCCAACTTGCACAACGACTTGAAGTTCTCCATAACCCACCCTCCAAATTTGTCGGTATTGTATCGCGCAAGGGGCAAATATTGGACACGACAGTACTTGTGGAGTAGGGCAATGGAGTAAGCCAATCGAGCAGTAAGGGCAGGTCCGTGGCCTAACGAAGTTGCATAGCGATGCACAAATTTGGCCACAGCCTTCTGCACACCACCTGCCAGGTGCATTATGGTCTCAACGTGTAGGGAGAGTGGCGCGAGTAGCCAGGCAGCGGGTGGGCCGGGTATGGTGAACGCATCAGGGTTGAGTGCGTATTGCCGTCTTGTTTCTGCACAAGTCTGCGCATCATAGTCATCCGGTGCTTGACCTATCTCCACCCATAGCACGTGAGATTTGCATTGTCGGATCATTGCTTTCACGGTGGCTTCATTCACACAAAGAGTCTTCATGTATACTTGCACCACCCCATCATTCCAGCGACCACTGACCACTGCCTCACAAGCTTCTCTCCAAGCTGCTATTAACACAGTGCTCTCAATGGGACCTGCACCATTGTTGAAATCTTTGCCAGCTACAGCATCAGCAGGGAACTTGTCTGATATAGGGTGGTTGTACAGATTGATCTTTGGGTCTGCTGGGATGCTCCAGTTGGTACAATTGGAGCAATCCAGACACAATGCCTTGTCAAAATACTGGGATCGCAAATAGTGATTTGTGGCCTGATTGCATTCCGCACATGCCGCAAGTGGTTTGTTTAGATGTTTGACAAAACAGGAAGTACCAAAGATAGTGTGATTGTTTGAATTTCCACCAAGCGTATTCGTTTCTTGTCGCCTTGCGGGCTGGTCCTGCCATATGCAAAAAAGTTCCCCGTACACTAGTGACATTTTTTCATCACGGCGGCTATAGAACCAGCGACTACTCCCATGTTCACTATTGTCTAATGATGCTTGTAGGGAGTGCAAATCATTGTGAATGTGGCGGAAAATAACATCATGGTCGGCTTTCCCTGGACCGGCAGCGGTAGAATGAGTTGCCACCAAAACGACCAGGCCTTCCATGTCGACACATACAATGGTGATGGTCCCGCTCCAAATGGGTGAGCGGTTGCCTTTGGATGAACCATTGGGATCCCATCCATCAAACCAATACAACAAGAACACCACATACAACACAACAGGTACATCCACATGGCATTGGTGATCCAGTAACAACTGCCGTTTTCCGTGTTCAAATAGCTCCTGTCCATGTTGGCTGTCCACCAGACGTTGAAACTTGGCATGGTATGGTGGATCTATGCTCGCATCTGCCAGACTAAGTTCATAGGCCAACAAAGGTCCCAATGGAACATATGCATGGCCTTCTGATAATGACACGGTGGGTGGCAAGGGCAGAATGCTGGTTAGCGAGTTGGTGTTGGTAGGATTTAGCAATTTTGCTACAAATGCTTTGTGTGTTGTAGGCAGTGGGAGATTCGTATCAGCTGCGGACTGGCTTGGATGGCGCTGCTCAAAACCCAATAAAACAGACCCCAGCAGTTGGTGGTGTGTGGTACCCATGCGAAAGACTAATCGTGCAATACGAAAAAACAAACATAAGTCTTTGACTGTAATTGTAGCGTCAGAGACCCCTGGCATCAAGCCTGTATTCTGGTAGCATGCGCGCGCTACCAGATGTTGGACGGCGGCAACTAGCGTAGAGCTTTGCAAATCCTCAAAGAATCGAATGGTAGGCCCGTTGGTGAACATATGGAATGCATTTGCAGGCACTGGTGTGTGTTGCATATCTCCAACAGCTGGCGAGCGATTCTCATCCATCGAAGCCAAATGAGAGCTGTCATCATCCACCACTTGCTCGTCAGGTGGCACTTCATCCATTGCATCCAACTCAGGATCAGTTTCTTGCACCGGCTCGGGCAGCGTTTTATGTTTTCGGTAGTTGTGGCCAATCAAACTTTTTCGGTTGGTGGCCGACATCGGAGCAGTCGTTCGCACACCACACGATCCATCACAACAATAAAATAATAGCCTACACCTGGGACAAGTCCAGCCGACAGCCCAGGCATACTTGGAGTGGCGAGCAACTGTCTCGTGCAAGTGGCCGTTGCAGTTTTCACAGCTTTGCATGGTTGATGCAATGTTCGTGTCATCGGTTTTACAGCAAAAAAGGGTGGCGGGAAATAAGTGATCAGAGGCGCGCCCTGGCGGCCACGTGGCTCTCTTTGGTTCTACCTCCATCTGGAAGTCTAGCAGTCATCACTATCTGCGTTGGGAAATACATAAGCCAATCAAACATCGCGCTACTTTCGAATCATCTTCACATCCAAGCAGATATAGTATAATCAACAATCATCAATATTTAAATTCAAACTCTCTGCCCACCGCACTTATAAAATCGCACAATAATCTCCCACCATCACACCATGATGCATGCCGAGGTAAGGTGACACAGTATACACCCCGTTTGGACCTGCAGGATGTACACTAACTCATCATATGTGCGGCAATGCAAACCGTGTGTTGTAGGCCATTATCCCAGTATGGAAGCATGATCGCTTTGACGCATATGCACCCAACACTGTGCATACTGCCGCCCGCAGCCTACCCCCTGGCAGAGATGGTATTGGTGCCAAATTGCAAATGCTTAGCGAAATCAATGCTGATCGACAATGTGTCAACAAACTCTGCGGGATGGCATGTGTCAAACTATGGCTGGAGGCGGCAACGATATGCAACTTAACCTATGTGTGCAAGTATACCCCAGGACGACACCAAAGCTGCACTTCAACAGGTGATATTGGAAATGCGTGGAAACAAGACTCGGGTGCAACTAACTGTAAACGCATGGCCTTTATCTTTGACTATTATGGCACCGAAGTCTACAAACGTGCATTGAATGCAACACATCAAGATGTCACTGCCAAAAACATTCTGGCACAACTTGGCATTCAGATTGATGAACCATCCGCAGAAATGCGTGGGGGTCAAAAGAACTGTGTGCAACAGCAGTACAGTGCTGCTTCCAAAACCAAAAAGAATAACATCCTTCGTGTTGGAACCAAGACGCACAGAGTGCGGGTCAATCGCGAACAAGGTAAACACTCAAGTACCAAACCAAATTGGAAACGACCTAAGGAAGTCTTTTTTAACAGCACCAACGATCCAAGAACACCCAGCCACAAAATCGTAACAAAAGTGAGTGTGCATTGGTGGTGGATGTCGTTGCATGTCTACCTTTGTTGATGTGATGGCTCACCATAAACCCTGTGTGTATGTCTGTTGATATAATAGCTGGATTATGCAAACGATACCCAATGGATCCATTGGGTTCAGGCCGGTATTCAACATGTGATTGGCAATGCTGCCTCAGCACCTACAAATTCCATGCCACTACCAGCCACGTTGCATCCAAGCATGGCACAGCGCCAACAAAAGGAGTTACAACTGGTTCAGGACTTGCAACGAGAATTAAAAGCGGTGCAGGACTTGGCAAACAATAGTAGCAGCTACATGGAGCAGGTGACACCAAGTCAAATTGACCTGCAGGCAACGGTGATTACACAGGCACCCATAGGCATCCCCGCCCCAACCCAAGTGCTTGTTGAAGGTAGCATAACACTTGAGGAGTGCGCTGTTGAAATGCAACAACATGAGGGATTATACGCATTCACGGAGGTGAGATTCAAACCAAGGCTCGTGATGGACTGTGGGGATCCTACAATATTGCTACATACAACTCACAATCACCTGAAATATCCCATGCTTCGGTTGTTGATATATAGGTAACTACACCAGCTTTGCAGCCACCAGCCATGTCACATCCCAGTGTGGCACAGCGCCAACAACGGGAATTGAAGGCAGTTAAGGACTTGGACAATCATAGCAGCAGCATGGAGGTGCCACCAAGCCAAGTGGACCAGCGGGCAAAGGCGTTTCATCAAGCTGCCGTGCGGGCCGTCAAACGGTCGAACAAGCGAACAGCTCTGGTGTCCAGCAACCGGGCTGAAAATGGCTTGGATCTTTTCTCCTACGCACTACAAAACTCAAAGGCTACAGAGCAAGGGAATGACAACACACATCCTATACCTACAACAGCAAAGAAGCCAAGAGCGTCTGGGAGGCGTGCAACTGTGCCTCCTACCATGCCTACGCCTGTGCCGACTCCTGTGCCTGCTCCACCACCTGGTGTGCCACAGCTCAAATGCCAGGGGTGTGTGCATTGTGATTTGTTGGAGCTAGCCGCCCTAGAACAACGATATGTACCCACATATCTGAAGGACAACGCATTTCTGGCGGATGCCACCTGTTCAGGGGTGTGCAAGAAGGCATTGAAAGTTATCTATGCTGCCGCACCACGTGACATCATTCATTACTGTGATACTGGGAAAAAGGGCTTCGATGCACCTGATGATGATATGCTCAAACCATCGATGGAGTGTGGTCTAGTGTTGTGCCTCCCCTGTTATGAGAAAAGGCGCTTGCAGTATGAGACGGAAACAGGAGCTGAAAAGGGTGGTCGCCGCATTGGTCGACGCCGTAATAAACAAAAATAGTATGCCATATAGTATTAGTTGGATTGGTTGCTTGTTGCGTCATTGTTTGGGCTAGAACCTATACAATTAGTCTAGCTAGGATAAAAGCTACAAATAGTATTTGTGGGCCGTTTTTATGACTCATTCGAAGAGTGACTCATTCGAACAGCTGTGTCTTGATTGGTCAGAATGGCATGCTTTTTGATTGGCCAATGAAAAGTCATTATGACCAGGGTCATAGAGGAAGGAAAACTCCGAACTGTGTCCAATATGACACAAGCAGGATGACACAGTTGGGGATGCTATTGAGAAAATGACACAATAGGGGGTCTTTTTTTGCTGGAATAGCAGCCTACTGTGTCATTATATGGGATCCACGACACACACTGTGGACCAAAATGTCTCCAAATGGTGACACAGATGGGTATGCCCATCTGTGTCATTTCATTCTGTAGTGTGGGGCTTTCAGACACACGATGAATGTCCGCGCTGCCAAACACCCGTCGAGAGAGCGCCACATGTTTTCTTATGTCGCGATCCCAGGGCTGACATTGCTTGGGAAACTGCTATCAACAAACTTGAG
>OOGN01000020.1_pt1 | contig 11908 bp, 12 predicted proteins | sample 1670321 | NCBI WGS metagenome assembly OOGN01 (sample SAMEA98143168, study PRJEB22522) | marine metagenome | biome: marine biome; feature: marine water body; material: sea ice | place: Arctic Ocean | collected 11-Sep-2015 | depth 1.5 m | reverse complement strand
AGTCTCGACCGACCACAACTTTTGACCCACTTTTCAAAAAGTAACAAACGAGGGCTCTATCAGTAAGCGGAGATCTCGTTCTTGCCTTTTCCAATGGAAAGTTTTGCCATAAAAGGATCGGAATATTTTTTAAACAGACCCCGAAAAGTGTTACTATATGAGATACCATACGCGATAGCCCGTAGTAATATTTTAATATTTTTAACTAAATTGGCCATTTGACAAGGCAATGTATTCCGTAAAATTTAATGGCCCCGGATACAAATATGAAATTGGTATCTCCATTCAGAACTGTGATATCGTACGGTTAAATGGGCCTTTTAAGGCCGGGAAGGCGGACTCCACGATTTTCCATGAGCATGGCACGAAGGATGCCCTATGCGACACCCCTAAGCAGGGGCTTCATAGGCTCAGGCTACGTCACAATTGTGCGCCACGCACCCTCTATTTTTACATAGGAAATCTACAGCATACAAATTTTCAATGTCGTCCGTCATCAATACGTCTAAGCACATACAATTTTAGGAGCCTCTAAAGCCCCTGGATCGCAGTCCTCCAATAACTGAGGACCCCAATTGTTTTTTGGCAAATACCGATACCAGCACAACAACAACAGCAATAGGGATGCGATGCCTCCCATCACCGCCAACACCTCCCACAAGAAGAAGAAGAAGACTCGAAAAGACTCACCAAACCGCTCTCTCCACTCCGAAGCCGAGAGGCGCGCCTTGTTCACTAACAGTCCGTCTGCTGTTACTCCACCAGTAGTAACTCAGACCCAACAAGGGAATGTTACTGAGGAATCACTTCGAGAGCAGCTGCCGCCGTCGTCCCCTATCATCGTTGGGCCCAAGACCGCGATCGACCAACTCCCTTCGCCACAGATTGCCGACAAGCGTGCTCTCTCTGAGCTAGTGAGCGGCTACAAGACAAGCTCCCGGTACAAATCTCTCGTCCAACACAAGGAATCTAAAAAGAAGATGAAAGTGGCAAAGTTGAATGACAATGTACTATTTACGTTTCTACGAGACCCTATTGTTGACGCTATCGCCGGTGCTGACACTTTCAAGCCGATTCGTCCTTCAGACTATCTCAAGAAGGCGAATAATCATTTCGAAAAGATTGGGTACGACACAACAAAGTCAAAACTGCCGAATGTTAAGGGAAGGTCAAAGCGGATTGCCGAATCAACAAAAAAAGGTGCTACTGCTGCCGTTGTACCCTTCCCACGCCGGGATGTCGGCCACTCCCTTTTTCCTTCTGTCCAATGGGAAACGGCAATCCCTGCCCTCACCCATAGGCACAGACGTTACCTGGTCGAAGACTGTCTTCAATGCGGTGTGGAGGAACCACTGCTGCTATTGGTTTCTCCAAAACATCCCTCCTTTGCGACCAGTTGGAAGACCCAATTATCGTCGATATACGATGCCTGTCCTACTTCAGCCACGCACTTCCAAGATGGCGGTGTCTTCTTCTCGGTTGAAGTCGAAGTGGTGAAGAATCCTATGAGGGAATTGCTCATGGCTGGTGGCTATAGTGTGACTTCCTTTCTAGAACTCTTCTCATTTCGCGGTGGTTCCTCTTTGGCTCTTCGCTTTGTTCGTTGCGACATTGATGGATTCGAACTAAAATTTGCTGATATTTTCTACTCCAACGAGACCCTTCAGGTCTGGGGTATTCGAAAGGACACCCGAGATCTGAAGGGACAGTTGAAGAAGATGAACGATCCTGGTCGACGCTCTGCCATGTTCCAGAGATATCTATTGGAATTGCATGGCGACCGCGCCAGCACAAAATACCTCTGCAGCGGATTTGCTCATGTCCTTGATAATGCATGCAACGATATTGACCTTCAGCAGATCCGGGACGGTTCCATTTCGGGGAACAAAATTGTAAAGACCTTTTAGTATCAGGGAAAACGACTTCCAACGGACCTACCAAAGAGCAAATTTGCCAAGTTCGAGGCGTTTGTCGAGTCAAGGGTTGAGGCAGCAGTTCGGGAATGTTATGGGAACTTCGTTACTCTAACGACGCCAATAATCTCTCAAGTCGACATGAACGCCTTTGTCCAAAAATTTGTTGAGCTTATGCCCGAGCAGTTTCTAGTACTCTGGACGCTCTTGAACTTCAACGAGAACAACAATTTGGAGAAGAGGTCGCATCTACAAGCTTTTTATCTTCGCATGGTTCTATATCAATTTATAGCGATGAATCGAATCCGAAACAGCCAAACCTTTTCTTGGTGGGCCCTGTGCAACGCCGCTGCCCGCTACGGCAGTCACGACGTCCAAGCAAGAGCAAATCTGTCCGTTCATTACGGAATATCCATCACTCAGAATTCGCTGCAACAAAAACTGTCGCCCTTTAATGACTATGGTGGCTTGATGAAAGCCTGTGAGACCAAACTTTCTCTCTCGGGCTATTTTGGCATATCTGTTTGGGACAACTCACAGTTGGTCACGCCATTAAAGTTCCAACGTGGTGGTCGTTTGTCGGTTTCAAGTAAGGTCACATCGAGGATCTTTGTGAAGCCTTACGAACCAACGTATGGAACCACACAACCGGCTGCGCTTCGAATCGACAGTCCGAACAAACCAGGGCCTGTCAAAATTACCTATCTTGATCAGGCCATCCCATCGCCTGTTGGGATGGCATTGTTTGAGTGTCACGAGGATTCCTATTTACAAATTCAGCACATTGAAGACTATGAATCGGCTCTCGATGTGGATGTCACCGGACTTCGCGTGAAGGCGTACATTAAGTTAGTGCTGCTTTCCGATGAAATTGTCACTCAAAAGCGACTCATATCAATTCGTGGTGAAGGATTGTACTTGGAAGAACCAGCAACAGATCCTACAAACGACACTCTTTTGGTGGCTGATTACCTGCAACCAAATCGATCGCGTGATGGCTTCTACCATTGTGCGACCCGCTTCCAACGCCGCAGCACCCGTAAATGGCGGAAGGACCCACCACGGGCAACAGTGCTTGCGCCCCCAGTATCGCCCGATGATGAAACAACAACACGCGGTGCCGGCAAAGTGATACTCAGCATTCTGCTACTTTTTGGTCTGCTCGTACCCAAAGACAGCACCGCAATACAGGGTAACGTCTCGGCGGTTGCACTTCCCGCCGATTACCAGAAACGTTGGCTTGTACTCGTTGGCGACGGTTTGTCGCAAATGCGGCTACAAGCATTCAAGGACATGCTAGATACGTCCTCTTACTCCTTCGAAAAAAGATATGAGATGGCGCAGTTGCTTTCAAAGGCACTTGACCAATGCGTTGCCTTGCCGGGCGACTTGCACGGTGGTGGGTTTCATTTCTTGGTTGTTGTGTTTAATCTTTACTATGGAGGCTTTATCCAGCCTATACAAACCGCGCTAGGATGGAAACGAATTCGTGGAAAGGACGTCACGCAATGCTACCAACAGGCGGCAGGGTTGATTACAATGACACTGCTCGAGGTAGAGAGACAGTTGTATCAGGCCTACCTGGAAACTGTTTCTGCAAGTGATGATTTGAAGCGCCAATACGATTCCATGAAGGAAAATCCATCGGCACTCGCAATTCACCTAGCCGAGGGGTTCCTATTCTGGGTCGAAGAACGAAAGAGCGAATCAACCGATGAAGTCTTGCTTGCAATGATCCAATTTGTCGAAATCAGTCGATACTATAGATTATTTCGTGAATCAAGTCGGGCAGGTGATTCGATCACCATGGAGTATCTATACAACGAGTTCATTCCAATTTGGCTAGCTGTTGGGAAGCACCATTACTACGAAATTGGGTTGGGACAAATCGAAGAACTATACGCACGTATTCCATTTCATGTCTTGCAACTACTACGCGTCAATCGAACGGTTCCTTTGTATGAGGGGAGCGACAAAACCGGGCGTCCGATGGCAAATTGGGCCCTTGATGCCTTGATCGAACTGCTACAGCACAAATACAAGGCTATGCAATTCCCAAACTCTATTGAGGGTTGGCAATCACACTCTGGCAATATGCCGTTAGTTTCTCGCTGTCAAAACTTTTCGGATTTGGAGTACAGCCGCTGTTTTGATGTTGAGGCGTTTGATTCCAAGTTTATTGATGGGGTTCTAGATATGGGTGAGCCGCAAGAACTCGGGCATAATGCCAAGCGACAAAAGACCGCTATACTCCGTCGCGCCAGAGAAAAGCAAATGATTGCGGAAATATTATCCAGAAGTGGTGCATGCAGAGAGCAACCACAAAGGAAAATGAGAGAAAATCTCTTCTGGGACGAGCTACCGAATCTCACAACCATACTAAAAGATGCAGACGAGGTAGCCGCTGAAACCGCATGTGAACAGAGAACTGAAGAGGAGCTGGCCATTTCAAATATAACTGATTAATTCTTTGACGACGACGGCGCTCCCATCAGCTCGGATGCGGAGACTGAGGCCAATGCAGTACTGGATCCGGCCGTGCTTGCTGCTCTCACTGGTATAGCACCTGCCGAGGATGACTTGGAACAAGATTTGGAGCAAGAGGAAATCAAGGAAACTACAGAGTCAGATGAAATCGAAGTCGAGATTATAGTTGGTGAGCGACGGTTTGGAAAGGTGTCCAAAATGAGAGTCAATCCCTTTTGCCTCAAAGATGTTCGCGCTATTGGACGAAAGAGAATGGTCGATTCCAATGTTTCGGCGTTGCGCCATAGAAGGAAACAGAGAACGAGGAGAGAAAGAAGGTTTTTGCAAACCAGTTTACTGAATACACTAAACGGTACAATGGGTAGCCAAACGAGAGATTTGGTCAATCGACTTGACTCTGGCGAACTACCAGAACAACCTAGTTTTAGAAAGCGCTTTCAAATAACTAATTAATATTATAATTAACTAATTATAAGAGTTAGACGCCATCACAGAATTCCGGCAGCTCATAAAAACCATAACATAAATCGTGAAAGCGACAATTGCAAAACAACAATACTACAAAAGAGAATGTTGAGGGTGGCAAACTGGGAGTTCGCGACAGGAGACTGTGTGATGGTCGTCCATAATTACTGGAGCGGAGAAGTCGGATGGGTGACGGAAGTGCAGCCTCAATTTGTCAGGATCGCGTTGTCCATTGGTATTTCAATCCTCGCTCGCAGGGAGGAGTTGGCGTTGATCACTCAAGACGAGTCGACCGACTCGGAGGACTCCGCCAACGGTGTGGTGGTTTTGGAAGTGGATTTGGAAGAGGTTTCGGATGATGACGATGCTTAAGATACTAGGAGATAACTATTAATTATTCTAATCAACTAATTATAAGAGTTAGACGCCGCCAAAAAGAGTCATCGTGTAGGCATAGTGTGGTACCATCTGGTCCAAAGGTGGCAAGACCCAAGGCTAGGTCGTATTCGTTGGAAGCACCATCACTATTTGCGGAAATGGTGACGTGTTGGCATTCGAGAATTCCAGCAGCTATTAGCATTAGCAAAAGCTTCTTGACAAGGATTGGTGCTGGTGGCTTGTCTGAATTGGTACCAAAAAGCAACCGGGCACTATGGCGCATAGTCTTGATAGCATCAATTACGGTGGCTATCCGTCGTATATCAAGAATGACACTGGGGCCGACAATAAAGAGGCCGAAGAAGACGGTAACAACGCCGCGTCGAGAAATGCGTGGAAACATTTGGTCGTAAGATCCGTCGCAAAAGGAACAGCGGTTGCCACAAGGATCATCGCGAAGAGGGCCCGACCAAAAGGGACTTGAGAATTGCCGTTCGAAGTAATCATGAAAACAGCCGGGTGGAAGAACCAGAAACTTTAGTGTGGAAAGTAAATCCTCGAGTTGTTGTTTTCGGTAAGTGGAATCATGAACAGTCTCGTCAGGATTCTGGATGCGTAAGAACAAATGCAGAAAGCCTTCGAGCGATATCATTACACAGTAAAAGTCTTCAACAATCAACCCTTCTGGTCGACGACCGGCACGACCACACTCCTGTTTCATGTCAACCATATTCGGTGGGAAATCCACACGAAATACGCCAAAGACTTGGGCAGAGTCTATGCCGGCATTTGCAGCACCAGATGTCGCGGAAAGGATTCGTGGATGGAAGTCAGAATCAACAGCACTTTTTACGAAGGCCTTGATATGATGTGCCTTTTGCTCAGGAGTGAGTGTTCCAACCAACGAAACCGTATCGACTAAATGAAAGTCGTTGCAATCGAGCCAGAGTGACAACTTTGAATGGATGCCTTCAATCTTCACGCGACGATTTGAGTAGATGATGAACTTGCTATCATCGTTGGTGGTGAGCAGTTTCTTGAGGCACGGTTGGATAATGCCAAGAGGACGACTGCTGTAGGTAATGTCGAATGTGACATTACGATGCCGCATGCCCGGCGGTGGGGGCCAGAAGATGTTGGCGACATGGAACTTCAAACCCGAAAGAAGCTCAACATTCTTCAGAATAGATTCGTTGCAAGTCGCGGTCATAAAAAGAACGGGGACAGTGGTCCGTGAGGAAGAGCCACGCGACTGCAACTTGGAGAAAAGGTACGGTTTTAACCAAGCAAACTCTTGGCGGAAAGACCGGGCAAAGTGGACGAAGAGATGGATCTCATCCACCGCGACAAATCGCAGCAACTTCTTCTGGATAATTACATCCAAAAGCTTTCGCCAAGTAGGATTGTTCACAAAGACTTGTGGCGATGCAAATAGAAAGACGGTCTGGGTGGTCGCATAAGCCAAATTTGAAACGCTGGTGGCAACGGCCTGCTGTTCCTTTCTATCTCGGATCTCATCAAGATGGAAGGACAGAACATTACCAAACTCTTGGGATGCTTTGCTACCGACTTTGTCAGTCTGATCAGCAGCAAGAGATAGTAAGGGAGAAATGGTGAGTACAACACCAGCAAGTATAACGCCGACTGTGTCTCTCACCGCCGATTTTCCACCTCCTGTTGGCCGTACGAGCAACAGCGGGGCACAGGAGTTATCCTTGGCCAAGGCAAGGATATGTGAAATTACAACTTCTTGCCAGTCATGAGGTGACATGGCGAAGACACTTTGCATGGCCTCTGCCGCCACAGTGGTGGTACCGGTGGCGGCAGTGAGGCGATCGGAGGTATCGGTGGGTGCAGGAGCTGTTAGCATTGCGGTCGTTATTATACTCAAAGGTAGGTGCCATTGTGGGCAGTGCTGTTGTCGTGCTTTTTGTGTGCCGCCTCGAAAGTGGATTGGGGTCCTCAGTTATTGGAGGACTGCGATCCAGGGGCTTGATAGGCTACCAACTACAAAAATATCGTACCTAGGTGAATACTCACCTAGGTACTGGTATGTTACATACAATAAAAAAGACGTTGAGCGACTCGTGCGTCACTCGACGGTCTGTCTGTCATCAAGCCCCTGCTTAGGGGTGCTTCCTAGTTGGCGATCACCACGTTGTTGACAATAAAATTTGGCCCACATTTTGTCGCGACCATGACGACACCTTTGTACGCGCCCAGACATAGATCTCTCTACAAGATGACCGTTGTTGGTATTAGCAGCTCGATCGCTTGGTGTTCAGCTATCGTGCTACCACTAGGGGAGCTTGGATTACATAAAATGGCCAAGCCAACAACTATTAGATAGAAGTAGTCACTACTACATAGTGCAATTAGCTCGGTTGTATGTAGTAACGCAACTACTAGTAGCAGCTCGGTTTGCATTAGCAGCTTTTCTGGTCGCCATTCAGCTGTCGTTGTACTGCTACTAGAGAAGCTCGGATTGCTTTAAAATGGCCAAGCTTTTACGAGCTACTACTACTATTTGCTTGATAACCGAACCGACCACAATGCCCTCTAAGATAACTTTGGATCCTAGGAACGGTTTGGGCTGAAAGTTTCGGATCCTTTTGTGCAATATATGCGTTAAAGGATCCACAAGTCTCAGCTCCAACCGACAGTGCGATCAAAAGTTATCTTCTGACGCGTCTCGCCTCACAAATTTAATGCGCGCAGTTTTGACGCTCGCTCGAAAATGAGAGTCAAGACGCGGCATAAGATAACTTTGGATAGCACTGTCGGTTTGGGCTTAAACTTTCGAACTCCAAACCTAGAGATAGAACACAAATGTAGGACTTGCAAAAAAGATAAGTTATATTTGATGGTGACAACATCCTTGATTGCATCCTTTATTGTTGTCATCGTTGCAAGTTCGTTGCAAACCGAGAAGCTGTTAGACGACGCAAACTCAAAGAGTAGTGATTAGTGATAGCGGTGATAGTGCGTAAAGCCCAATCCCAATAATTTTTATTACTACAGTGTACTTGTTGTCTTTCTCCTTGTTCGTTGAATGCAAGCTACAAAGCACAGAGTTACTTAGGTGAACATATATATTATCAATGTATTAATATAAAGGAAAGTACCCACAGAGGTCTACTCAATTGTATACTTTCCTCCCTGACTTTACAGTAATGCCAAAAGAATAGGGACTAAATAGAGTTATGGGACTAACTATAGTGTGCGGGACTGAGGCAGAGACCAAGCGAAATCCTGGATCGCAGTGTCATTTCTGACACTCGAGCAGGGATTTAGTGAAGGGTAATTGGTAGTTGATGGTCAAGGAGGATAGGGGAGAGGTAGTGGGGGGAGATTTAGTGTCGGAACAAGCCAAGGCCAGCCTTGTCCTCCCACTGCGGGAGGCGGTTGCTCATTTTGCTCGTCGGGATACGAGATCCGCGGAGACAGAGGTGGGTGGCTCTGACTACGGCAATGCTCATTCGAGCATTGACGTATCCGCAAACCTCAGAGTAGGGTTTCTCCCACTTCTCGGCAAGCAGGCCGGACAGTTTCTTGAGCAAAGTTTTAGCTTCTTTGCCCAAGAGTCCGTCCGTAGAGACCACGAAAGGAGAAAAGTGTCGACGTTGATCGAGGCAAGCCTCGAGATACTTCTTCTTCTTCTCACGTTCGTGGGTTGCTAGCACCTTGTCCGGGTCCTTGGAGCGGTTTGACTTGGCATCGACATCCGTAATACGGACATCGATGATACAGTCTGTGCCGCGAGCCCAAAGGCTTCGGATTAAGATGTCACCACGGTCTTCCGTGCCCTTGTTGCAAAAGAGGCGTTTCACCGGGTTTTCCTTGTTCTCTTCGTCCGATTTTCCTTCCAAGGTGCGACCATTATGGATTTTTGGTTCGTCGCGAACCGAGGAAGGAGAAAGGGCTTTGGATGCAAGGTCACTCAGCTCATCTCGAATCTCATTGTGGCGTGAGATTACGAGACCGCCAGTTTTGCACTCAAGTGCATGGCGAACGCTAAACTTCTGCAGGCAGCCATTGCAGTGCGATGGAAGGTCAGGAGGGCACCTGGCGTACCTGAGAAGTAGAGCGTCACGGAACTCTGTAGCAGAGAGTTCCGTGCCGTTCACGGTCGATGGCAGGACCGACAGCCACTGTCCAGTCTCTTGACCTCGAAGTATCGTCCTGCAATTATCGCACGATAGCTTCAAAGTCAGGGAGGCCATGGAGAAACTGTTGATCCCAAGGTTGCGGACCTTCAGTTCTCTTTTGACCTCCGTGATGACAGAGTTGTTCCAGGTCTACGTGGACCCCCTTTGTACTGGACTGTGACATTCGAGCTAAATAAATAGACAAATCTAAGAATTTAACAATAGAGTAAACACACTCCCAAGTGGACTTACGACTATGTTTCAAAGCTCCATAGTTGTAGTCTTTATATTGCAGAATGTACCTATGTAGTTTATATTTATATTATTTGATTTTATCATACATATCTACAGTCCTGAAGACTGATTTTCCTGATGTATTGGCATTTTTTTCTGAATTTGCAAGTGGGTATTTAGGCTACCAGTGCATTTTTGACCCATAGATGTAGTCAACATTATGCTCTACCTGTATAAAAGAATGTACCCATACCCTTTTTATCTCTATTTTCAACTCACTATCAGCACTTTGAAGGCCCTAAAAACTAAAGGTTAGTCTATTTAGATAGATTCTGTGTATTTTATCTAGTAGTTTGTGGCACTTTTTACTAGGCATTTGGGGAGCTCGTGTCTAAAAGTACAGTACACTACCCAAATCACTACTGCGGTTATCCTACGTGTGAACAGGTAGAACTCCCTCCGCAAATGCCGCCGCCATGCGATGAAATATTTCCCCATATCACGCAACAACAACGCACAAACAATGGACTAATTGGATGGCAATTCCGATGGCATCTTGGACGGCTCACTAGTCCGAGCCTCTCGGTTTATAGTTAGCAGAAGTCCCATGGTATTGCCAGCAATGGTGTCGACATGGCTACCTACTGCCATCAGGTTGGGCTCCGTTCAGCTCATTATCCATCCGACTGATGGAGGTGTCGACTTCCTCATGGATTCTACATTCCGACAAATGGATTGGAATAATATGACAACAACATCTTCAAAAGATGAAAAGATGAAAGTTTGGATTTTAGTCGGCGGGAACAACTTGAGGAACGGACAAATTAAAGCTGAGTAATCTAGTGTGAATTAAGAAATGTCTATGAAGAAAAGCAACATAGGTTTCCAAGTCCGAGCCGTCTTGCGAGTTCTTGTGTGGCTTCGCGACTGGAGGCATCCACGACCGTCACAATCTCCAAAACAGAAATAGCACGAATCACCAAAGCAAAGTATGGTGGAATACGGAACAAACAACGTCGGTGGTAGTGGTGGCTCCGGAATCGCAATGGAGGACACAAATTTGTCGACCAAAGTTGTCAGGTTGCCTTGTCGTCGTGATCGTCGTCGTCGCTTGAAATAGTCGTTTCTGGCAATCGACAAGGCCGTCAAGTTTACGTTTACGTTTTGGACCACCTTTGTTGTTGTTGTCGTTGTCGTTGTTGTTTCTTGTTGTTGGCGCTTGGATCCTTGGGTGGCGATTGCAATGGCATCTTAGACGGCCACTCGTACGCGTTCTTGATCTCGAGTGAGCAATATCAAATCTCGGTGATTTGATAGCCTCACAAGAATTCGACATTGTTGTTGCTTGTTGTCGTCATTTGGTTGATTGTTGTTTTACTGTTACAAGTCGTTGTTTATGCTGTCGCCCCAACAATAAACCAGATGCATTAACAGAGTTGGTGCATCTTTTCAACGAGTCTTTTCAAGAGTCTTTTGAAGAAATAAAATCTTTCTACTACGGTGACAAAATGACCGATCTTTAACGTGTTTGAGGGAAAACACGTGTAATCAAAAATAGTGATTTTGAGTGCGCAGAAATTGGCGAGTGAGCTTTAAAATCAATTTAGGTACTGACTTACATGAAAGGTACATACAGCCCTCTCACGTAGAAAATATTGCAAAATGTCACAAAAAATCCACGCAGACCTGGAACAACTCCATCTTTGGGTCCGCGGCGGCAAGAACCACTTCCTCCCCTCCACTACAGTATGCCCTTCACTAGGCCCTTCACTAGGCCTTCTTAGTAGTACAATTCTCCCATGAGTGCAGTGTGTGGTTGGAGCCGACAATAAGCCATTGCGGCATTGGGTTGTACTACTGCTACGCACTACTACTAATGAGAGCCAAACGAAACAGACGAATAATAATGGAGAGGAGGACTTGGTGGTGCTGAGGAATGGAAAGATCGGCAAATCAGCTGGAAGTTCTCCACCTTGGATCTCTATCGGATCCTGCAAAAAACCCTATACTCTAGTTATTTGCGTTGGAATATGGATGCTTCGGAGGCTACTACCAGATAATCCTCATCCTTTGTGACAATTTGCTGTTTTTCCCCGGAATGATTCAAGGGCATCAAAGGACAACAGCATCATCCAGAGATGCCCACCATTTTGGAAGCTGAGGCCAAACCAATCAAAGGAACTACACAAACTGGTCTCAGTGTTTCATCCCTTTTATGGCAACTCCCAAGACTTTCCCCCTGCTCTACCTGGCAAGTGGAGAAGGGATGACTATGTTTGATTA
>OOGN01000019.1_pt1 | contig 11960 bp, 6 predicted proteins | sample 1670321 | NCBI WGS metagenome assembly OOGN01 (sample SAMEA98143168, study PRJEB22522) | marine metagenome | biome: marine biome; feature: marine water body; material: sea ice | place: Arctic Ocean | collected 11-Sep-2015 | depth 1.5 m | reverse complement strand
CCTCTGGGTTGTATATCATCTCAGATGATAACTCCCTCCTGAAGGCCAGGTTGCTCTGCTTCGCATGGCCTCCAAAATATTCGAATGCACGCTGTGCATTGACGCCACAGACACCCAAGACAAAAGCAAACACTCGGTTGGGCCAGTAGCTGGTCTTCCAAGTTTCCTTGATCGAAATAGGCTGCATGCGGTTGTTGTTGTTGTCATCCACCACATGCCTGTATTGGTAGTGGTTGTGGAAGACCTCGGTGTATTTAAAGGTACGTGTTGTTTCATTTTTGTCGGCGTCCAAAAAGATACGTTTTTTCAACTCACCGTCCTCGTTCACTGTTCCATAGGTTGACATGATGGACATGACATAGTCTGGCTCCTTAAAGCAGAAGACTGTCACAGCCTGATCATTCAAAGTACCATTCCAACAATCAACCTCGCCGACCTGTTTCTCGCAAAATGGGCTTTGACGATTTCGCCCAAGATATACTTGGGCCAGTATCGGCGCTTCTTGATCAAGGCACCGCCGTGCAACCCCCTTTTCGCAAGTTCGATGATGCCAGACAAGACGCAAAAGCCAGAGTCAAGAATAACAACCCGGCCTGTATTCCAGATGTGTCGTGTCATTCTCAATAATAGCCCGACAGTCTTTCCGAGTTGCTCAAATTCCATTCGGCCGAGTTCTTTTGCCCGCCCTTTTCCTTCCACCATCTCCATGTGGAAGATGATAGAGCAAATGCCACAGGCTATAGTGTGGTACTCGTTGCCTGTATCCCAGGGCTTTCGGGGACAGAAGACCCATCCTGGGCATGTCCACATGTTCGTCCATAGCGACATACTCTCGTCCAGGCATACGATCCATGCCGCAATAAAATTAAGAAGCATGTTGTCGTTCCATGCTTTGATGAGCTGCCGGATGGGATGGAAATCATCTTTGAATGCAGGATAAGGCAGATTATAATAGGTAGTAACATTTAGTATCTCCTCAAACCTGGTCCTAGACATTATATCATTAAGTGTGAATGGTGCACCTTTGAATGATGGGTCATCAGAGGAGTTTGTTGACCAAAATGATTGGCAGTTGTGACCATTCATCTGAAAGGGGTTTTACATGCACTTGGTACTAAATTCGCCTACAGATTTCCAGGATATATTTACATGCATAATATGATAAAATCTAGGACGTTCTTTATCGTAAGAAATCTCTCCACTCAACACGTATAGCTTTTATTCACTAATTGTATCAATAAGTTTTTATCAAGTACTTTTTATTCACTATCACTATGGAGCTACTCAGTAAGTTTTCCACCACTACCTTCCTCTGTTTAACTCAATAAGGCGGAGGGTCTGGATTCCACTCAATCAAATCCCTTTCTGTTCCGTTCACTGTTTCCTATTTGCTTTCTTATTCCACAACAATAATACATCACTTAATTTATTCACTCAATAAATATAAATAAGTGGTTTGGAAAGGTTTTGGATGGCCCCTACTGCTTATTTTAATATATTTCAAACTGCTGTATTGCTATCATTGGCTAACTCATTAAACACCACAATGGATGGTTCTTGGCGTTGCACCCTCGCTCTGATCCCCCCACGCCTAGTTGCATACTCTATGGTGGCATTCTGCTGAAAGTTGAGTTCCAAATGCTTGGATTGCACGCTTGCACGTTGTTGTTTGATACGGTAGCAAATTTGATCAAACCGGGTATACGCATCTTCGTGCCATCCCATGTATTGCGAGTTGCCTTGTCGGGAGTCAGTCCACTTTGCCGGCGAAGGTACCCCGTTCGGGCTAAACCATTTGGGCCAGTAGTTCTCGATTGCAAGGACAGTAAATGCCTCATCCACAATGGTTATCTTTCCACCTGTGGTAATGGGGACACCAACCTTGTCCCGGTTGGTCCATATCTTTTTGCCAGCTATGGTGGCAACAAGGCGATCAAAGAAGATCCAGAATGGTTCAAAGTTCTCCTCCACCGTACATGCCCGTACGTTGTAAAAGACCTTTGGCAAGGCATACATCCCTGGACATTCCTTACGTAGGGCTGTCGGAACCAACAATGGATGAGTAAAAGGTCCATCATGCCAAGGGACAGCATCCACTACGTACCCGTTAACTCCTTCTTCAAGTCCTGTGATGAGTTATTGCGGCGGTTGTTTAGTGCATCCCGTACGGCATGGGCATAGGTGCTCTTCCAGTGCTCCCTTTTTTCGGCCACAATGGCAAATTGAGCTGCCACTTCATTCATGCAATCACTCATCGTTTCAGTGCAAGTAATAAACTTGCATCGCTTCCAGAGACTTTCCTTTACATACTTGCGCACCTCATTCTCCATGAACCTATCCGCCAGGCTTGTTTTTGATATTGCACGAACCTGCCGCTCGGCCATTACCAAACGTTCCTTGTAGTCCCGAATGATGGATTGATACTGTTCCACTGTTAAGATAACCTCCGCCTCTGCATCGCCCATCGTAGGCTTATCTGATGTCTTACCCCTTGGTGTCACTATCTGGACTTGTTCACCCTCCTCCTCGTCCATCTCGTTGTCATCGTCAGGCGCCTGGTAAACGTCAACATCAACTTCCTCGACATGATCAGTGTCGGATTCCGCATCCACACTGTCATCCTCCATAGGCAACGAACCTGCTTTGGGTGGTGTGAGCAACGAGTTAGTAGCTCTTGTCGGTTCCACCTCTGTAGTGATTCCTTTGGAGGTTGACCGACGTATCCTAATGGTTTGATCTCCCTTCAATAGAGTTGCGATGCCTTGCCTGGTCGGCGGGTTGTGCTTTGCCGCCTCAATTTGAAACGGCGGTTCCCCATTGCCGGTACTGGTAGCCACAATTGAACCCACGTTACCTAACATCCAATCTTCAGTCGCATCTTGGGCTGCACGCCTTTTCCCCCGGAAGTTCTTGATCTTATCCTGTTTCCGTTTCGCCATTTTTTTATTTTTGTAGTTTCTTTTTTTATTCAATAAAAGTATAGTGGTCATTTTGCATTGGTGGTAGGTATAATTTTCTACCGCAATTCCTACATACATCTATCTGGTATATTTTATACAGCAACCTGAATTATTTTACGGCGCGGCTGAATTTGTGTGGCTGTTAGTAGTTTTGTAGAACAAGTCAGGGGTACATATTCCGGGCAAGACCAACAATGACCATGGCACTGAGGAGCCTCTCACTGAACCTATATCCGGCCCCTTTTGTTGGTATCCCCAAACCTGTATACGTAGAATAACAATAACACCCATGTCTTATTTACCTATTGTCCTACAGTTGTGATCCCATTGTCCCACCCCAAACCTTCTCATAATTGCTGATTGTCATCCTCTGTACCTAACTATACAGTATTGTACAGCTGGACAATGTATCAGACGGTATTTTCAATTGCCTAATCAATTATGAAACTCCATATGTCTTACCTATGTAGTTTCTCTTTTATATTGCTATCAGTTGTATATATGACATGCCCACGTTAATTGAAGGAGGTAACCCAACTAACTCGTATCATTATATAGGATCCGTAAAGAACAAACTAGGTGATCGTTCATGTAGGCGTCCTACGACGGCGTAATCGTTTTGATTAATTTTCTAACCCTATGTAAATTCCGCGTGGAACACTCCAAAATATTATCTACTTACAGCCTAGATGCGCGCGCGCCGTCGAGGAACATGTGGAAGCTAGGTTTACTTAGACCCTTCATGCGCGCGCGCATGTTGAAATAATTTCAAGTCCCGGTTCGTGTGGAACGCAGTACCTAGGCTACAGGTCATAATCTTGAGTTCGGATTTTTCAAAAAGGTAAATCCTGTACCCGTTCTGTGTAGGTCTCTACGACACATGCGAACTCATGTACACTACTCTGCCCACCCCCCCAAGCTCATAATTTCCATTCGTGTGAAATGAAAAAGGTAAGTGTTTGGTACTGATTGTACACCACCATGGTGTACATTCTTGACCAAACCACTCACCCATTCTCCACACACCTGCTTCTCTTCTTACAGCAGCAACAAAGAAAAGGCGACTTCACTCCATTTCAAGGTAAGTCAACCCGCCATTGTCGCTATTGACTACTGACAATCAACTCACACCACTTCTACTCACTTACCTTCACAGTGCACTAGTACGACCTACCTTCACCTCCTCACAACTCACGTCAGCCCACCTCTTGTGTTAGGCGATTCTGTGTCTGTGCTGTCCGTTGACAGCCAGTTTACAGTTCGTTTTTTTCACAGAGACCAGTGGCCCTCCTGGGAAGCGGAAGGGCAGCGATAAAGCGTGTCTGGATTGCGACCCTAGGGCACGGGTTGATTGTTGTTGGTGGTTGGGTATTTTCTTCCTTGAAGGTTTGGTTCTGGCTTCCTTGAAGGTTTCGTTCCTGCTTCCTCTTGTGTCAGGGGATTCTGAGTCTGTGTTGTCCGTTGACTACCAGTTTTCAGTTCCTTTTTTTCACAGAGATCAGTGGCTCTCCTGGGAAGCGGAAGGGCAGCGATAAAGCGTGTCTGGATTGCGACCTTAGAGTACGGCAGGTTCACACCCTAGAGACAGGCAGAGTCTTATCTTTTCGGTTGATTGTGGCGCATTCTTGTATCATGGTGGGACAGAAGCACTCCGACGTTGTTGCTCCAAAAACGGGACTCCACCAACCCTCCACAAAAGGGGACATTTTAGGCCAAGTAGATCCTCCCAAAGTAAGTAAGACCGTAGTTACTGAGATTGGGGGAACCGAACTACTAGTGGTTTCCCCAAATAATGTAAACGACCCGGAAAAAGGAGCAGAAGGGTACTCCAAAGATGAACCACAAGAAACCGGTCCCGCTAGTGCTGCAACTGACCCTGGAAAAAGAGGAAGCGAGGAATCCATATTCAAATTTGAAGAAACGGATCCAGCAGGTGCTGCAACCGACATGGCGAAAGGAGGAAACGAGGAATCACACGACAAACCAGAAGAAACTGATCCCGCTGGTGATGCAACCGACCCTGCGAAAGTAGGAAACGATGAATCCCATGCCACCGACCCTCCAAAAGGAGTAACCAATGACTCCAAAGACGAACCAGAAGAAACGAAAGAAACGGATCCCACTGGTGATGCCGCTGGTGCTGCAACCGACCCTGTGGAAGGAGGAAACGAGGAATCATTTGTATTGACCGGTGGTGTCGGATTTCAAACTCCTCCCACCACACCAATTAAACGGAGAATTACCCCTTCCCAAGCTCCCGCAACCCCAGGAACCCCTGTTGGTCAGAAAAAGAAAGGGGGACGAAGGGTCCACTATGAGCCTGTGGATGTCAAAACACACCATGTTCGTCCATTTGCCTATACTGAACAGGGTCCTAGTATCAAGCGTCCAGCAAAACAACATCTTCCAGACAACAGCCTGGACCCCTGGGGGGATTTTCCTTCGATATATGAGGCTGATAGTGATGCTATTCATCCCTATAAAAAGGAAATGGCCCGTTTTCCCGTTAAGGTCCTTAAAGATGCATGGGCTGATTTGGCGTGTGATCCAACAGCTTGGTTACAGGGTGATCATTTGAACTTTTATACTTGGTGGAGGCAACAGGATACCAGCGTCTACACGGATCCACACTCAGCTTTCTTTCCTTTCTACCTTCCTCCTGGCATCCAGCCTGCCATGTACAACTGGTTCCTAAGGGAAAAGGACTCAAAGTATAATTCTCTCTATATTAAGGCCAATTGGGTCAAGGCAATTTGGCGTGTCAGTCACCCACCAAGCTATCTTATGGCTATCGAGCGGAATGCCCAGGCCCAAGGAGTGGCACCAGAGAAGATCGACAAATTTTATGCACGCCACGCAAAGCGATTCGAAGATGTTCCAATGGACTTCAACATCTTCAGTAAACGAGTCATATCCTTCATCTGTGGCAATGGTATTCATTGGGTTTCATACTATGCCTTCCATCCTGGTGAACTATTGTGTGAGAACATATCACGCTCCCGTTCTGGGAAGAACCGACCTGCATCTTTTATTGGTTTTATTGATCCCCTGGGTCCAGGTGAAGATGACACTGTGGGCGAATTCGTGACATTCATCTTGGAAGTCATGCTTCATTTGGAGAAATGGATTACTGCCATCCTGGAAATGAAACCCGGCGACCCAATGATCAGTCCAAAACTGGTTCAAATTTGTGATGAATCGTTTGCACGTTGCAAGACTAAAGATTCGATTTTTGCCAAAAATAAACGTGAAACCCACCAGCAATTCTACAGACAGGGAAATGGTTGGGATTGTGGCCCATGCTGTGTCCTCAATGTGACGGCTGCCTATGTTGCTGATACGGAATACCATCAGAATTGGCGTGAAATCCGCAATCCAACAGATTTTTTCCGATTGGTGCATAAACCTTTCTGGAATGTGCCACCAGGTGGAAAAACGCACAAGCGAGAAGTAGCCAAGCGTCTGAAGATATTTCGGTTCAACCTCATTGCTCTTCTGGAGAAACTGCTTCCAACGCCATTCTGGCATGCTACTTTCAACAGTACAGACTTTACCTATCTCCTCCAATTGCGCAATGGCCAAATTGCAAACGCCATACTCTGGCCTTTATTCTTGCAAAATTATACTGAAGGTGTGACCACCCCAGAGCAGGCATTGATTAAGGCTATGAAGCTTCCTGCAGTTCCCACAAATCGACTAGCAATTGTCACTGCCAAAGAGTTGGAAATTATGAAATCCTTAGATGTGGCTGAGGATCCTGGAACATTGATTGGGGACGAACTATCATTACCTGTAGTTGAGGCAAAGAAGAGTGAGAAAGTATCACCCCCTGAAGTTGATGCAAAGAAGAGTGATGCCCCCCTCTCTACAGACAAAACTGACGCCAAGAATTTGGACCAAACAGGGAAGACCAAGGATACCAGGCATACCTCTCTTGAAAACACTGACTTGGAGAATGAGGGCGAACAAAAAAAGAAGAGGTTGAAGATCACAATTAAGATACCCAACAAGACTGAGTGGGACGAAAGTGAACTACTAGAACCCCTAGAACCCAAGCAAACTTTTTCCCCTACCAAACGTCAGCAATAATTACTTCAAGAACGGGAAGAAAAAGCAGGGAAACATAATGAAGAACAGGAAAGACGCGAAGATAAGAAACGCTGCAAACTGTCGAGGTACAACGAAGCCAAGGAGTGGCGTACGAATATGGATGGCATGTTAGCTGGTGTGCAAAAGGAGAGGAGCGTGGGAGGAAAGGGCGAGGTTCTGGAGCAGCAGAACCAGTTGGATAGATTAATGATGAAGGAGGATAGGACCAAGGATGAAGATGATAAAGTATTGCATACACTCAAAACATGCTTTCCCAGAACTTCCGAAACTGGCGAGGTGAACGACAAAGAGGTATCACAAATTTCCCACCTAAAGTTTATTCCAGGACACATGTTTCATGGAGAAATTTACAAACAAGTCTATCAAGGTCGTGCAGGGGATGAACTTGTGGATCTCATCAATCCAAACTGGGTACGGTGGGTGTTTGACCAGCAATTCTGTTACTACGTGATGCGTTTGGGTGTCCAACAGTGGAACAAATATGGAGAGAGGAGGAAAATGACGTGGGTTCCTGTTCCCTTGGGCGCTGCCCGGGATGGAAATCATCACCAAGGAATGTTGGTGGACACCGTACCCATAAAGTATCCACAGTATGACCTGGAGACCTGCACTTTCATGTCCATGGCTTCCGCCCTTCACTACTGTTCGTCAGTACTGAAAATGGGTGACAAGCTCGTAGGCAATACGCTTGCTCAAGGTGCGGTAGGTTATATCAAAGGAATGAGCGCACGTGCCCAGTTGGATACCCTTATTCAGCTTGTAATATCGAAAAGTACTTACTTTAAGAAGTACGAATTGAGAGCCAAGCAAAGTAAAATTGAAGAATGGGATATTCTAAACAGGAAGACTTCTTTGCCAACGGTGGTGGTTTTACTTGGCTCCGATGGAGGTATGAATCATACAGTGACGGTAGTGAATGGTTTGGTCTTTGATAGCAACTGTTCCTATGCGATGCGTCTCAGCAAGGAGACGTTTGATTGGTGCTGCAACTGCAAGGATGGCTACAATAGGGCAACCTATGCAGTTCGTTTCTGGAACTAAAGATTATATAAGAAATGAATCATACATTTGGAGGCGGTGGGGAAGCTGCAGCCACTGTTTCACTAGGAAGATATGGTATCAGTATCTTCGAGAACTCAAATCCCCAGTCGTCAACTGGCCTGACGAAGAGAAATTCTCCATCGGCTCCTCCAGCATTAGGAATGGCTGCAATGGGTTCATATATTGTGTCGACTGGTACCAGATAAGTGTTACTTCTTGTCAGTGGAATACGTGCATTCCGACGCTGGAGCCGTTGCTGATCGGTTAGGTTTTTTGAAGACTTACAGGTGAGATGCGTATACTTTTGACTTGGAGGCAAAGCTTCTTCTAACGATTCGACCATTGCGTATAGTCCGGGCTCTGAACCGACTACATGCTCGTTGTGTTCAAGCAATTGAATGTCCGACAAGGAAAGATATACAAATGTGACAATCTGACCAGGAACCAACTGGATTTCCCCACCATCTTCTCCCCATTGAAACATTGCCCAGTCATGCCAGAATGTACCGCCGCGGTACGCAGGATGGGCCCGGAATATGTAACGACCTCCCCGGACTGTCACACGGGTGTGTTCGGTACAACCTCGAATTTCTGCCAACTCACCCAAATCGGAGAGTAGATTGTTGCATAGCCATTGGATGTGTTCCGCCTGGTAACCATTTGCGACAATGTGTCGTTTGTCCCATTGCAAGGTGACAGTGCCACCCATATCATGCTCCGGTGTCTCCTCTCCATACGCAATTGTATACTTCGCCCCTTGAAGTGGAGAGAGTTCCAGTGGTGTGGGTGCTGTTCTTTTTGGCACAATTGGCAACACCCTGGACAATTCATGGGCAGCCACATCCAATATTAAATCCTCAATGTAGCGGTGAGCAGTGCCTTCTTCAAATCCTTCAGCTCTCATTTGAGTTCGTTTGCTAGGATTCTTGGCATTGATTTTATGGTTGGACTCCATGGGACCAGTGTCGAAGTTGCTGGTGACCCCCAAGTCCAAATTGTTTTCAAAGAAATGAAGACAGATGTGAAACTTGATGAGGATAAGTCCAGAACCATGCTGCCTGTTTACAACACGTTTGAACAGTTTGAGCAGGTCTTTCACACAGTGTTTGGCTGCAACAACCTCCAATAGTGGCAGTTGTGGCCGCTTAAGCCACCAACGCCACGATAAGAGCATTTCCAATAATGCCGCCCAACCACGCAATTGATACTCAGTCATTTTGGAAAGCAGGAGACGTTTACTGGACTCCAGGTTGCACAAAATGAGTAGCACCAACAGCACACCATTCATTTCATGACCTGCCAACTTTGTACCACCACTAATACCATTAGGAAAATATGTGCGGGGAAGGGCCCTGTCACTTTGGTGCCCAAGAAAACGTCCAATGCGCCTTGCCCAATTATCTAAATCCTTGATGATCTTGGGGTAACTCTTTGATTGGGGAGAATAGCCAAGATTGACACAAAATCCCTCAATGGTATACTTGAATAAGCCTAGTTCCAGGATATGGCGGGGTTCCGCTGTTGTCATACCATGGACACCACGATGATTTCCGCCAAGACATACACCATCATAAAATGCATTACGGATGGGGTGTTGAGAAATGTGTTTGAGTCCTTGCCAGTCGCCTGCCGTGAGCAGTGCTTCGATATCTTCTGGTACAATGTGACGCCATAAAAAGTCCACCGTGGCGGTTGCATGTGTGGGCGTGTCGCAATGGCGGCAGAGCCGGGCCGTGTTAATTCCCCGCATATTGTAGCGCCCACACAGTCTGTCATGGGATTCTGTATCACCAAGAATAGCAAGGAGGGGGAACTTTAACAAAACATCGTACTCTCGGTTGTGGTAGGAAAGATGAAAGGGCATTGGATCTGCTTGTTGTACCTGCACCAACGACAAGAGGATACGGGACAAAATGTCATGGTACAGTTGCACCTTTTGGCTAGACAACATGCTGTGCCGGTTTTCTGCTTTGGATTGTAGGCCCAGGTTAGGTATGTAGCCTAAGGGACGCCATGCTTCCGGCTTATTGCGTGTTTTCTGATTGAAGATGGACAATGTGAAGTATACAGGTTCGAGTGATAGATGGCCATGGCGGTCAACCGCAAGTTTGTCAATGTAGAGAATGATGCCACACATAATATGCTTGGGGCGTCCCAGACACAGCAAATTGTATGCATTGCGGTAACTGCGTCCAGTGTCAATATCAGCAAGTGTGTGAACAATTGCAGGTGGTGGTGCCAGGGGATCTTCCAAATTTGGAAATAGGAGATTGTTATCATCTTCCATGAGGGGTGAGGTCAACAGAGAATGTATCATGGACTTGGCACGGTGCGTTACCAAAGAAAAGACCCTACCATCTGGACTCGCAATGGACCCTAATTGGGGAAAGAGGGGTTGCATCGAAAATCGCTGGGAAAGATGGTTGAGGGTAAGGCTCCTATCACGGAAGGTGGATGTGAGGACAACGTTGTGTCGCAGGGCATCCTCCATGATGTTCATAATCTCGCCATACACATAATTCGGTGCTCCAATGCGACGTAAGATAGCCAACAGTCGAATACTTAACTTCTCAGCATGTGAAAAGGCACCATCGAAGCGGTCGGCAAAGGCTGTATCCGTCTCATGGAAGACAGCTTCGGTGTTGGCTGTATTAGGGGCCTCAAAGAAATCATTGGCAAAGGGGTTGTTGAAGGGTTGGTTGACGTCCTCCCCATTGCCATCAAAAGCAGTGGTAGATTCATTGTCTTCAATATCGTTGTCGTCAATATCTACGTCAAAGGAGAAATCATTGGTTTCCTGGGTAGAGTATCCAGCACCATATAGGTCCGAATGAGTGGTGCGTAACATATTATCGTATACCACCGTTTTGTTGGTCAGCAGGGTAGTGAGCATGCTATGGAGCACATGGCTATCCATACGTGCGAATGTTGTTGGGTCCTCCGAATCCATTGCCACCTCTTTTGCAGATGGGGTGTAGGTTTTCTGGCCCTTCACAGAAGTTGGAAAGTGCAGTCCGTGAGGTAAATGGGGTGGTGCCGGTCGTTTTTTCGTGGGCTGAATGTTGTTAGGGGAAGAGGCGAGTGCAAAGGTTTGGATGGGAGGATGGATGGGAGGGACAACAATCCCCATGGCGTTTTGACATAGCGGCTTCTTGGACAGGTGACGAAGCAGACCAGTTTCGGTTTTGAACCTGCCTTTACAACCAAGACATTTCATGGAGAAGTAGGATGGTATTAATGCTGTGGTACAGTTGTGAGACGGTGACCCAAGCAACAGTTGAAACACATTCACCTAAAATAAGGGATGACTGGGTGGCGGATTGTACAAAATGCCATCCCCAACGTGGTACAAAAGGGTATTTGTTTGCTACAAAAAAGGTGTACCAAATTCAATCATGTAAATGACCGCTTTTAGGGTTATCTAGTGTAGTGTACGTAGACTGATGAATTTGTTAAGAAACTTGTGGCACAATGTGGACAGATTTCTGATTACTTAAAAGAGATTGAATGGAAATGCACCCTGTAGTCAATAAATTACGTGCTCTTTTGGGGGTAATAGTGGGGAATGCATGTAAAACCCCTTTCAGATGATGTATTATGGAGAGATGGAACTTAGTTCACTTAGTCTTGCTTGGTATATAGGCTTGCATCCATCAACTTTAGCTCGTTTTACTCCTATTTCCAGTAGTTTACCAAATTGGGTAGTTATTGGGCTACTGCACGGCCTTGGGGATACTTTTTGATCATTGACTGTTACAATATGCTATCTATATGTATTATGGAGAGATGGAACTTAGTTCACTTAGTCTTGCTTGGTATATAGGCTTGCATCCATCAACTTTAGCTGGT
>OOGN01000018.1_pt1 | contig 12187 bp, 3 predicted proteins | sample 1670321 | NCBI WGS metagenome assembly OOGN01 (sample SAMEA98143168, study PRJEB22522) | marine metagenome | biome: marine biome; feature: marine water body; material: sea ice | place: Arctic Ocean | collected 11-Sep-2015 | depth 1.5 m | reverse complement strand
GAGTGGGAGGCATATGATAGTCGCCTTAGTCTCGTGGGCTCGGAGGATGGTATAAGAGAAGGACGGAAAGTGGATCTCCGCAATCATGGTCTCCTAGAGCGCGCCAACCGAGAGCTCGAAGCAAAGGCTGCACCATACCTTCGCAAACGCTTGCGCAAGAAGACTTCAGCGCTGAGCACTGCAGCAGAAATGCGACACCAGCGTCCGCGCGACCGCTCATCAAAGGATGCGCCGGTCGTCGACGGTTCTGGTTTACGCACGTCTGCCTCAATACAGAGAGGATCGAAAAGAAAAAGGGATGTTATTTATGACATAGCACTCAGGGCACTCAAGCCAAGTTGTGGTGATGTACATCCTACTGCATCCACCAGCGCTGATCAAGCGCATCCTACCAGCAGCAGTGGCGCACCTGCTGCCCCGCGCAGTCCAACCTCCCGCGGTGATGCACATCCTGCGGGCGTATCCATCGACGAGAAGTATTGGTATTTGCCAGTCTTGGACAAAGCAATCGCTGCATTTACGAAATCGACTGGGCGACTGCCCATGGAAACGAGAAACAAGGATCAAGAAGAGAAAAAACTCGCGCGACAGATTCGGAAACGCAGGTGTCAGCTTCACGCGGAGACGTGAGAGCTAGTGGACGCACTGGAGGATCCCGCCGGATGTGCTGCCTTGGCGAGGTCTGACTTGAAACGACTGGCTTCGCAATCCATTGATCCACCTGACGACCTTGTGAGGAAATTGGAAGTGATGACAGAGATACCATCGCAAGGGACGCTCCGCAAAGAGCAGTACAATCTGCACGAAACGAAGCCCGAAGGCGGACGACGGCAGAAAACTAGAATTTGGATCAATTCGCGTGTTCGACAGCGGAAGATGCCTCTAGCGGTGCAGCAGTATTGCTTCGCGCATGCAGTACATCAGGAAGTGAACGAACATCTCGGATATCTGAGTGGTGATGCACATCCTACTTCACATCGCAAGAGATTGTATCATGATTTCTACGCTGGGTGTCGTTCGACTCAGCGCCGTGAACTGGAACCGTTCTCCACCGCCCCCCACCTGCAGCAACCATCAGGGTTGTTTAGATCCTTTCAGTGTGCGCGCCTCATGGCCCTGATTGAAATTACGGACGTGCCGTTCTGGAAGCTACCATATGCTCATGATGCGCTACTCACGAGAGTGAAGCTCCAGAGACAGAATGAAACTTGCGACTGCCAGGTCTCAAGCGAGATGGTCGAGCAAGCCATTCAGCGGCTAGTCTCTTACAGTCGTGATGACAGCTGGCCCCATGCAGGCGCTCAGCTTCTCAAACTAAAGGGTACAGAAACGGAGCGAGAAGGACAGCTAGCAGATATGGTGCATAAATTGGCGGAAGCGTTCGAAAAAGAAAACATCGACGCGACAGCTTTCAAACCCAACCACTTCGCTAGTCTGAGCGTCTACCATGCACTATTTCTCAGGCGGGGTGACGAGCGTCCGCAAAACGGTCTCAATCGGTGGTGTTATGGTCTCCGCGCTTACATCGTCAGTGAACGGATCGAGCCTGCGCGCGAGAAGCGAGAACACCTAGCATCTCAGTGTTTGCCTCTACATTATGATGCCAGCCGTGTTGCACAACCTGCTGGCTTAAACGAGGCGGGCAGAGCCATCGCCACCGCACCTGTTACGTGCGAGTTGTGCCACGTGGGTTTAGCTGGTCACGACAAGCTCAAGCAGCACTGCTTTCGAAAGCACGGCAGCCTGGCAGAATATAGAAAACGTGTCTTCTACAAAGCCAGAGAAGCAGGTCTTTGCCCGTTGCAGCCTTGGGTAAAAAGAAGCATGGTGCAAAGTTTCCAATTCTTTCGCTTGCACTCTGTACCATCTTCCTGCAACGATTGGACATTCAAAGCAACGCAGACTGCCCAACCTCGCAGAGAAGAAGCATGCGCCGTTTGCGCCGTCAAAGACTGGCTCGAGAACCGTTACCCAGTCCGCCTCTTCGATGCTTCCACCGGCACCACAACATGGAAGAAGTTTTTCTTTGCGACAGAAGGCGACGAAGAGGACTACATGCACGATCCTGAGTGCGAAGAGAACCAGCATCGAAGCGGCGGTGAACACCCTGCTTCCGGCACCCTGCTCGTCGACGGCAGCGGCGCATTCTGTGTCGGTCCAAAGGAGAAAGTGCACGCGATTCTGGACGTGCAGCGCTACATCGCCACATGGCCCCTCATTCCTGCTGCGGAGCTACACGCCTCCAGCGTGCAACACCCAGATGATCTTGGCATGCGCTGGCTCTTGCACACTCGCCGCGTCAAGTGTACACCCGTCAGCGATGTTGCACAACTTGCTGAAGCAGACACACTTCCCAAATCGGCGGGCATTGGTGATAAAGATGCCACTGTGTGGCGCTGCAGGCGTTGTGTGGACAGTTTGTGTACGGAGCGCCCAAAGATGCCGCCGCTTGCCCTTGCCAACGCTTTCTTCGGAGGCAGGCATCATCCTGTCTTCAGAGAGGCCACGCTGGCCAGTCGAATGCTAGCGAGCTCAGCCAGGCTCAGCATGAGACAATTGTTTCTGGGCAGGGGGGCTCATGATGAAGCGCAGAAGGGCATGACTGGCAACACTATGTTAATCGCACAGCCTTCTCCGAGTTACGATCAAGTGCTCCCCAACATGTCGTCGCTCAGCCAAAGTCTAGTCGTCTTGTTTTGCAAGTCCGTTGACGATGTGTCTAATGCGCAGATGCTGGTTGTTGATCGCGAGCAATACCGAGAAATGGTGAGACACAGACAAAATGTATGTCCCACGTTCGCGAACAACATCATTGATGAAGAAGCCATAGATCGATTGCCTGAGTCGGCCGTTCCAGAAGCCTTAATCCAAAGCGCACAGGCTGTGCCAGAGGCAGCTAATGTCCAGACGGTCATGCACGGACCCGCAAATCGTTTGCCCATGTGCCATCGAGAGGAAAGGGACGACAGCGACTCCGACGACGACGATGATAACGACAGGAGCGGCAGCGGCGTTGATGCACATCATGCCGCACAGGCTCCAACCTCGGCTGGGGACAATCCGGACGCAGTAGTACCTGATGTGTTGAATGAAAATGAAACCATCATTGGAATCGGGGAAGACAGCTGCCCTAAGCCGTTGAGACTCTTCGAGGCGTGGAACGCCAATATGAGCAAACTTAATTCAGAGGCAGCCAAGGTTGCACAGGCAGAGATGCAGAAGCGCTGTGGTGGTGAACACCCTACAGTAAGCTCGGTGGTCACACAAGTTGCGTCAAAAGAAATGATAAGGACTAGCATCGCCGTGGACATGATCGACATCGCCCGCGGCCTGTCGAAAACAAGCAAGACCCGCGCCGAGCTGCAGAGCTTAGTAACCGGGCAAACAGAGACTGAACAACAGCAACCATGTGAAGCTTTGGCAGTGCCATCTGGAAAGCCCTTGTCGATCTTTGACACAACTGCCTTGCCTGCGGCCTACACAGAATTTCTATTTGGCGACTGCGTCCCGTTTCTCAAGAGAGACACACCAGTGACGGTGCAGCAAATTCTCGATGCGCTGCCCAGCCGAGAGGAATTGCAATACGATTTGGAAGACGACGAAAACAAACCTTATCGAGCCAGTGACAGATCTCGCTGGGACACTGCTGAATTTTACGCGGTCTTTTGCTCATGTCTACGTTCCTTGAAGATCTTGCAGTCCGTGAAGGCAGCCATGGACAGACCGGGCTTTGAGAAAGACTTTCGAACCATTGCCGCGACGACCTCACAGGACTTTGCCGAGGCAGCCCTTCATCCTTCGGCCCCACGCTCCAATGAAGACTTAATCCGCACTGCAGGAAACGAGCGAGTGCGTACGGCTCTGAGACACTTGGGGTTTTCTACCGCCACTGTGCCTCTGACGGATGGCAACAAGATGAGGTTGCACCATTTTGGTTGCGCCATGAACCAAATCTTCGGACCCCTCACGGTCTTCCACACCCACAATTATGCGGATAACTATAGTCCTGAGATCCTCAAATTGCACAGTGGAGGTGAACACCCTACTGCAACCTCGGATTTGCCTGTGATCGGATATCTTCAAAACACAGTGATGCCAACCTTACAGAAGATGCATCAACTAACTGCGGCATCTCCACGCTCCACTGCGAAATTATTCTTGCTCATGGAGGAATTGTCTTACAGACATTTGTACAGAGTGGACAGGGCAATGCTGGGGAACTTTAAGATTCCGAGCCCCACAAGTTTTGACAGCAGAGAGGACGATTTTGCTTCAAATGGCTTGAGAGGTCTAGCAGACTTCGTCACGGCGCTTTTCAAGTGTATTGAAGCTCAACAACGTGGTTTTGCTCATGGCCATGGCAAAGTGCACAGCATCCCGGATGGCACCGCAAGCTTGATGCAGTGTTTGGAAGATGTGCTCGGAGAGATAAATGCGTTGAGAGAGACTAGCGGTGGTGAACACCCTGCTGAAGAACTGGTTGACGCTATAGTTGAGAGCCATACGAAATCATACAACAAGAGTTTAATCGAGAGCGCCAGCACTCGACAGTATGAGTCCGCCACGTTGCCAGCGAAGCAGCTCGGTTTGATCCTTCCCGATGCTCCCTTCAGCGAGAAACAGCAACGCCAAAGCCGATTCGATGGTGGCATGGAAGACGACAATGTCACGCCACGGCCCTCGGTGGCAGTGCGGCCACCTGAAGAATTGGCCCACGTTTCTCAGAATCGTCGCAGGCTCAACTTCGAGCATCAGCTACGTGGCAACGATTATAAGGAACTACCTCTAACAGGATGCCAACTCTGCAACGCACCTCATTACTTGCTTCCACAAAGCTTTGGTCAGGAATTTCCGGTGGGCGACGAGGGCGAAGTTCACGACCGCGATGTTGCACAACTTGCTGGTCTGCCATGGCGTTTCAATGAGGCGAGTGGAGAACTTCAGGATTTCGTAGCAGATATATCCGGCAGCATTGCCCAGGCGAACGACTTCCACGCAGATGCCTTGGTATTTGAGAAGTGCTTTGGACGAGATGTCAGGTTCCTGCATTGCCACTGCCACGAGCATGACTGTTCGGGCACGTGCGTCAAGAATGTGAAGAAGAAAACCAAGGATGAACTTGCGAAAATGACCAAAGCCAATCGTGCTCCGCCATGCCGCTTCGAATTCTATCATGTTGTGAAGTTCGAGCGCCTTCAAAAAACGATGAAAATCCGCAGGCGAGGTAAGGAGGTTATCCATAAAGCAAGCATTCTCAACTCGACCACTCGAAACCAGCTTGGGTCTGTTGCCCTGGAGCGCCCCCAGCCTTTTCGATCAGCTTCGGGTGATTGCTCACTCGCCAGTCTTCGATGCAATAACGATCTTCGATACATGCCTAAAGGCTTTCCGGATGCAACGACCTTGGATCAATTATTTCGCTGTGATGTTGAACAACTTACAGCTTGCTTCCGATCCATGAAGGCAGCGATCCATGCGTACTCGTCTGTTCGGCGCATGGCCATGAGCGTAATTGCGTTGCACGTCGCGGCCGCCATCATTGACTACTACATTACTAAATACGCAGCCAAATCCATGGAGCAGTTGCAAAATTTAGTGACGCAGTACGCACTGGGCTTGCGTCGTCTCGAACTAGAAGAGGCCGATGCGGACAACACCGCCGAAGTCACAGCTCAGGCCCGGGGACGACGCGTTCTACTGAGGTTACAATACGCTGCGAACCGATCAAAATGGATCTCCTCGACCGAATGTGCGTTGTATGTGCACACCGAGCAACAGCATTGGACAAGCCATAATGAAGTGCCCATGTTCATCAGTCGGCCACTGTACCTCGTATCAGAGTGCAAGCGCATCTTGTCTGACAGCAAGGCGTGTGTTACCAGAGCAGCTACTTGCACGCAGTTTGCGGTTGTGTCATACGATTGCATTCCTGGCTCCACGCATAGAGACGCCGCACACCTTGCCAGTCTCCAACCAAGTGACCTGACCAATGGCGATGGTGTACACCTTGCCAGCGACCCGAATGAGGGCAACCTGGATGAGCCTGCAGGCCTACCCAACATCGGCAACACCTGCTTCATGAATGCACTACTGCAGTCTTTCAGACAGGTGCTTTTGAGAGTACCTTCCGCTGTCATGCCAAAGTCTCAACGCTGTCCCTTGGCATTGCCTCTTCAACAGCACGCCTTTTCAGAAGACGAGATTGCGCAATGGCAGTGCTGGATGTATTTGCCCGTTGGGACTCAGCGCGACGCCTGTCACGTTCTGGAGATGTGCTTGGATTGCCAAGGACCCATGCACAGCGGATGCTTGCCGGGAGATTGCTATGGAGAGCTCTTGCGAAATATTACAAGTTTCGACTTGACACGGGAAGTCATATGCGGCGGCTGCGAATTCGCAAGCCAGGAGACAAAGAGTCAATGCGTGTTACATGTGGAGCCAGATACCGGTATTGAATCTGCAATGCGAGCCTCACTGGCAGTGTGTGATATCGAAGACCACACATGCGAAGCATGCTTCTGCAACAGGACCAGACAACAGACTCGACTGGGCGATCTGCCGCAATTTCTTGTTGTGCACGTCAACAAGCAAGCCCAGTGCATTGGTCCGAAGACAGAGGCAATCGTGCGTTTGTCGGGTAAAGAATTGCAACGCGTCGCCGTCCTTCATCATACGGGTCACTCTCCAGAATCGGGTCACTACACGTGCACACTCACCACAGAAGGCGGGCAAACCTACCATTGCAATGATAAGACGATATCGTCCAAGCACGATCTCAGTGAGCTTTCTTGGGAAAACAGCTATTTAGTATTTCTGCAGGTGAAGCCGCATGGCGATGCCCAGCATACAGAAGATCATGGGGATGACGTCAGCCTCATAGATGATGCACATCATGCGGAAGATGACATGGAATGTGCCAGTGACCGCGGTGATGCACATCCTGCGGAAGATGACATGGAATGTGCCAGTGACCGCGGTGATGCACATCCTGCGCTCAATGTCGGCGACGATGACGACGACGACGGAATCGACCGCGACGCCGACGGCCACATCCTGTCTAACGATGAAGGCAGCGACGACGAAGAGTCCAACGAGGAGGGCAGCCGCGGTGATGCACATCCTGCGGCAGGAGGCGATGCGACGCAGCAGGAGTATACGGTACAGGCTACTGAATGTCGTGTAACGTCCACGCGCCACGACGACTGGCTACACAGAGGCCCCCTTTCTTGCTGATCTACCATGGCATGTATACATGAGACGAGTGCAGCGAGCTCGAAAACCTTCCAGGACCAATGCGGAATATTCCCAAATCTTTTTCTTTGACAGGCACTATGCACTCTCGTCACTGTATTGCCAAGAGGTCAGGTACGCCCAAACTACTACGATCCCGCGTTTAGTGGGATCAGTTTGCCCTGCAGAGGAAGAAGATGACGGAGAGCCACATGCCGCCTACAAGCTCATGCTCTTTTCTCGAGCTCGCTGCCCTGGAGCCGAGCATTGTGCCGATCCATTGATTTTTCGGTCGCTGATGATCCCCAGTGACAGTCCAGACGATGAGCAGACGCGCAAAGAGAAACCTCGCCTAAAGCAAAGCTGGAATATGTGCAAGTGTGAACTCGAACTTAAAGCTACAATCGCTTTGGCAAAGGAACGGCGCGCAGAGAAAATCGCTGTCATCGCAGATACGACGACTATGAAAGAACTGAAGGAAATCAGCGGTGATGCACATCCTGCTGCCCACTGCGGTGATGCACATTCCGTTGCGTTTCGCCTGAGACCGCATCTTCTGCAGCTACTCGCAGGCGTCTTCGACAAACACACAGAACGAATGCCACAAGGCATCGTGGAACTGGCTGACCGTATATCGTATCATCTGTGCGGTGTGTCTCTTTACAGCACTGACGAGCAATTACACCTTTCCGAATTCGCAGCCCTCGAAGCTGCAACAGTCAATCGCAATATTGACAAAGAAATCCTGGTGCGCAAGAAGCCTTTCCGAGAAGAAAAACAAGGCGGCTTTATCAGCGACGTTGACTCGGACGAAAATGCAAGCAAAGAGCCTAATCCCATTCATTCGGAATTCATTGGAGGCACGGGCGAGGACGATGGGGGCGTCGTCGAAGATATCGATGGTGACTTCACCATAAGGCGTAAGGCTTTCATCCAACTAGCACTGGAGGAATACAAGTCCTTGCTCAGAAGAGACTCAGAACTTGAACGAGCGAACGCGGTAGGTCGACACAAAGAGGCAGACTTGCAAATGAAAGGCTATGTAACAGTATTCGGATGCATTTTACTAATGAAGTTACCCCAAGTGTTAACATTGGGACGAACGCATCTTGTTGCATCTTTACCGTTGCATAGTGCAGCAGACTTCCAGCGAGCAGTGGTCAAAGAGATGAGAGGCGAGCAATCAGAAATGATGCAAGCCGCAGATGCCATCACGGAAGCGAGCATTGGCGATCTGCAGGACTTGCAACTCCGCAACAACACCAAGGAGAATGATGCTTGTGTAACAGTTCCACTGGAGGACTCCATGAAAGGTCCAGGACACGTGGCATGGAAGCTGATTCAAGACGCTAAAACAGAGTCATTCGCTTTCAACGACGAACAGATTCTCGTCATAGCTCTTTGCATATGGCCTCTCGAGCACGCGTGGCGAATCCACGTTAAGAAACTTGCTAACGCGACGGTGAACACCTTGCGTAAACTAGCTAACGATCTCGGCCTACCACGCATTATCATTATTGGTGGAGGCGGTTGTGGCAAAACAACCGTGATGCAGGTGGTAGTGGTGCCTACTCTTCGTACATTCTTCTCGAAGATCGTCCTCACCGCTCCGTCCAACCGCGCCGCGCGAGGCTTTGATCCAAGCGCCAAAACGCTCCATTCGATATCTGGCATGAGGCCAGTCGACTCTATGCGTACTTCGAGCTTGCAAATCAAGAGCGATCGGATGAGAAAGCGCATGGATGCCAACCAGACACACGCCGGAGCATGGGTTCACGACGAGGCGCTGCAGACAGCGGCGCCCCTTTGGCATGCGGCATGCCTCAGAACCACATATGCGCGGGAGCATGCCTACAAGCTCGACCCCACACGATACGCAAAGCCAAACGAAATCATGGGCGAGATTTCGTTCCTCGCTCTGTGCGGCGACCATCTCCAATTGCCACCAGTACCAAAGAGTTCGGGGCTCCTGGCGCCCATGGACAACACGAGCGATGAGCACAAGGCCGGAGCCGCTATGTTCAACAACATGCATTATCTGTTTGAGATGGAAACAATGAAGCGATTTAATGATCCAGTTCTCATCTCCAGCTTAAAGAAGATGCGCAAGACAAACGGCAGCAAACTCTCCGAGCCGGAGTGGCAAGCGCTTATGGATACAGAGCTCGATGGTGCACACCTTGAGCGAGATCCAGAAGCGTTTCTCAAAAGTACCACCGAGTGGTTCGAATCGGCTTACTTATGGTCCATTGTATCGATGGCATGCTACTCTCGCGCTAAAGCATCGGCGCGGCACCACCAACAAATCTTATTTTTCTGCCAGGCCGTTGACTTCAGTGAACAACTCACCCACAGCCACCAGCGAGACAAAGAGCTATACAAGCAAATGTTGGCCGTAGCCAACGTAGGCCGAACCAACAGGTTGCCTGGAATGGTGTTGCTTCACATTAACATGCGGGTGCGCATCACAACGCAAGTGTTGCCACCATGGGCTGTCCAAGATGCAACAGGGGTTGTTATGGAAATTGATGCAGCACCCCAGGACAAGCGCCGATGCAACTCCTCGTGCAGCGGTGATGCGCATCCTGCTGAAGAAATGAAACTTTCTGAGTTACCACCCGGCGTGTATGTCAAACTAGACGATTGCGATAGAGAATTTCTTCCGCCCCTGGTCTGCCAACAGCACCGACAAGCAGGATTTTCCAACACTTGTACAGACTGCAGAAAATTCGAGGGATGGATTCTCATAGAACCCATCAGTAGAACCTGGACGTTCGTTGACCCAGCTACCGGATCCACATTGAGTGTCAAACGCTCGCAGCTGCCACTCATGCCAGCACAGGCATGCCCACTGTATTCCCTACAGGGAGCAACATGCGATCCAGGACTCATTGCCCATTTCGCTATGCCCAGACGCGCAGACGAGGACATCAAATGGCTGATCATCTATGTCCTCCTGTCTAGGGTGAGAAGCCTGTCGAATCTCCGCAGCGTGGGCCTCAACCCACAAATAAGAAAGATTATCGAAGGGGGCCCGCCAACAATGCTGGCTGAAAACTTCGAGAGACTATTCCGAAAGAAGATCAAGGACACAAAAAAAGCAGCTGCGACAGCCAAAGTAGCTCTGGGCTGGCAATGACGCATAATGATCGCGGTGATGAGCATCCTGCGAGCGAGACTTTGTGGTCAGTTCTATGACGCAATGACCGCGGTGATGCACATCCTGCGGCGAGCTTCATGAAGGCATCTGTAGCTAAGCCTCACAACAGTGTATTGTAGGCAGTGATTTTTAAGCGGAGCCTCACAACAGCACCGGTGTAAGCCTTTCGCTGTTGTGTGCTGGGCATTCGGTGGTCAGTTCTATGACGCAATGACCGCGGTGATGCACATCCTGCGGCCAGCTTCATGAAGGCATCTGTAGCTAAGCCTCACAACAGTGTATTGTAGGCAGTGATTTTAGGCGGAGCCTCACAACAGCACTGGCGTAACCATTTCGCTGGAATACAGACGTGCGTGTGCTTACTCATCCCTGTAGAAGCTACTGAGAGTCAACTTGGAGAAGCTACTGAGAGTATTATGACGTTGGAGAAATTTACGGAGATCCAAGTTCCTATCATCCTTGGTTCAGAGGAGGTCCGCAAATATATCTGGAAGGCAAGCAGTACATTTGTTAAGAGGAGATCTAAACCAGATACTACATTTGGAGGAGGCAGCAGCGCTACGCGCCGCCGAACAAGCCCACAGACCACGCATGTGTCTGCACGACCTGGCGAAAAACGCGCTCAACACCAGCAGAAGAAGTAAGAACCCCTCAAGTGAAAGTCAAGTGCAAACCATATATATATATATATATATATATATATATAGGATTTGCGGCCATGGCCACAGACCCATGCATCACATAACATTAGGTATTCATAATCATTCCCTTCATGATCATTGAGTTTAACCTGAATCCAATCAGCTCCTGGTGACCAGGGTGGTTCTAGCTACGTCCTAGGGGTGCGCCCCCTGTAATCGGCGTGGCTTTGAGGTTCGCCGATGGACACCCTGGACCAGTAATGGAGGCTTAGTTTTGGAAAGCTGTGACTTTGCTTGCGTTTGCCATAGCCGGCTTAAGCAGCTCTTGAGCACCCTTGTTGGATTCAGACCAAATTCAACGATCCAAATATTATAAACAGTGATGGTTCATGTTCCCATGAAGCCTTATATATATATATCTATATATACTGATATATATATATATATATATATGTTTGTTTTTTTGTTTTGTTTGGTAGTGTAGCTGTTCCGTTGCCCAAGCACATGCTTCTGAGAACACATTGAATTCTTTGACGAAATGACGAGTCCTATGTGCATTGTCTACGAGGTAATGGAAGCATATCAATCATGTTGCGCAGTCGTACCCAAGCACATGGAAGACGGAGGCATGGTTGAACTTGCTACCTCCCTGGAAGATGCGAAGAACTGGGTGATATGGTTTAACGAATACAGCAACTCAACGAACAACAAATGGTGGAAGTTCATGGTAGACGATATCATTTCCTTATTGCAGCCGCTACCGCTGACGAGGGAAGCTTTGCAAGAAGTCGAAGAATTCGTGCGTTCAGCATGTCACTACGCTGCACCAATGTCATAGCGTGCCATGGTGATATGAGCTGGCTGCATCTTTGTACGCGGTGATGCACATCCTGCGGTGATTGTGTTGCGTTGCCCTGTGTAGTTCATAGCGTGCCATGGTGATCTGAGCTGGCTGCATCTTTGTACGCGGTGATGCACATCCTGCGGTGATTGTGCTCGTTTTCGGAAACCGCGGTGACTGCGGTGATGCACATCCTGCGGTGATGCACATATCGCGAGCAGTTGGTTTTCATAACCGTCTTACTGAGTCATGAAACACATGTGGCGCAGATCTGAGCTGGCTGCATCTTTGTACGCGGTGATGCACATCCTGCGG
>OOGN01000016.1_pt1 | contig 12484 bp, 5 predicted proteins | sample 1670321 | NCBI WGS metagenome assembly OOGN01 (sample SAMEA98143168, study PRJEB22522) | marine metagenome | biome: marine biome; feature: marine water body; material: sea ice | place: Arctic Ocean | collected 11-Sep-2015 | depth 1.5 m | reverse complement strand
GTGGTTCGCGTTGGTCTCGTGGGTTCGGGGAGGTGTATATGAGACAGGTGGCCGGAGATCCCGGCAATCTCCTTCAGTGTCCTCGGATGGCTCGGGGACTTGCTTGACCATTGGGGGACCATGCTGGCCGCACTGACCCTTCTACTGGTATGCGTCAAGGCCCTCTCCTTCGCCTCCGGGCTGTTGGCCAGGTGCCTGTCGGCTCACCGGATCTGGGGGTGCCGGATCCACTTGCTGGCCGCTGTCCTCCCCTCCGTCTTCCAGTGGATGGCCATCCAATTTGGGCTACGGGGTGCCTGGCCTGCCATTGACGGAGAGGACTCTACGACACGCGAGACCGAGTCATTCCTCACCCATGCTCGTCGATCGGTAATGAGGGATCGGCTGGTCAAAAGGAGCTGAACGGAGAGAACTAACTACCAGCCTGAAGGCGGCCCGGACGAGTTGAGTATCCTGGGCACTAAGCGGAAGGAGCCCACGGGTTGTGACTCGATCATTGACATGCCCGAGGCGGGGTCCTTCGGCTTCACGGCCATGCCCATGGGATCCGCCCTCAGCCCGGCGGCCTTCCACCAACAACAACTCGACCAGCACCACAGTCAGGGTAGGGCCCCTACCATCGGACAGCAACTACAGGAGCAGCGTGCCAGACACACCGGTCTGGGGGAAGGGGGTTTCCCCGAATGCGTGATCCCGACTACGGGCGGAGACGATCGTTCGCCATCACCCGCCACCGAGTCTGAGGGCTCCGGCTACGTCACCCATCTCCCTTCCGGACGTCCCTAGGATCAGGGAGTCCCTTCGGCCGATTCACCGTGTGTGTAAATAAAATGATAATGATAATCCGTAATAGTACATGTAGATATGCAGAGGCCATAAAGGTCCCCTAGAGTTTCATATGTGTACATGTAGAGACCATAAAGGTCCAATGGAGTTTTCATAATATCGATCCAACACCCCTAAGTCAGTCGGGTATTAATATTGTGTTGAATGAAGAATGGAAAGAATGTCTCGGGTCGAGGACGACGCCTCCATCCTGGGGGCACCTATAAGAACCCTGAGTTTGTTGGGTTCTCTCAGCCCATTCTATATGATCGATATACCGTGCCATCTGCTCTTGCATGTAGCAGTGCAGTGGCCATGTTCTCCATTGCTAATACAGTTACGAATGTTGGTCCAAAGGGACAACACCTAAGAAGAACGAGTATACTCATTAGCGGCACGTGAACTAGGGGGTCTTATACGTGAAGGCATCGAGCGGGGCTTACCCGCGTCAAAACACGAATGGGCTCTTAAACGCATTACTTTTCAATTCAGACCTACATTGATAAGATACCCCTTTTTCACACCGCGAGATGCACTCAATCCAGACGCACACCGAAAAAGGGCACGGACACAAAACGGAGAGGCCTGCAGCTGCTACACCGAACAAAGGAACATCTGCACCCTCATAGGGTGTCCGTGAGTTAAACCATGGTCATTTTAAGAATTTGTGACATGGTTTCGGGTTAGTCAATGCGTGACGCAAGTCGGGGACTATGGATCATTGCATGGCGCGGCCAGGGGTCCTCTTACACGCGGTGTAGGCCCAAGGAACATTGAATCCTTAAAATCAGGTCAAATCCTACTGGGTAGTAAGTTTTAGTAAGAATTGTGCAACCCCATAGGGGCCGGGTAACTGAGCATGGAGACTAGTTTACCAATTTTTGCGGCTGTACCCACTACGTCAAAACTAAATGGCAGTTAACGGGAGTGGGACAGTAAGGGCAATTCAGAAGGATAAAACTTACCAGTTTGGATTTGTGTGGGAGTGAACAACCACTCAGAAACAGTAGGAAGCAAAGGCCAGTTGTGCTGAGCACCTGTTCAGAGGATACAGGACACCGCGCGCATAAGCTCCAAGATAGCAGCTAATGACTGGACGCGGTGTAAGAGAGAGTGAGAGAGATAAATTCTGAGAGAGAATTACGCAAAAAGCGCTAATTCGAATAGGGGGTGAACCAAAGGACATTGCATACTTTGGTAGTCCGAACCCATTCTAATTAGTAACTTGGGGAAGCAGGCAATAATTATGAACAGACCAGTACAATTTTCACTTTCCCAAACACGTTTCAAATGACTTTAATGTACACAAACGCATTCGACAATAACAAATCTGCTCGTTCGTCGTGTCCATTGTCATCCTCCCGGCCGACAAAGGAAAAAGGGAAAAAGGGGAGAAAGGAGGAGGAGTGAAAGTGCAGCTGCCTTCGACCCGAACCGGTCACAAATAAGAGGGTGGACCGATCGAGAAAATTAAATTCTCCCCTGCACTTACCACGTCCTACAGCTCAAATTTCAACGAGTTTCGAAAGACAATTAAGAACTTTAAAACAACGACCCTAGAGGGCAGTGGGAACAGTTCACCCTTTCAAAACCAAAATAGGACTTACAACAGTACAAAGTTTCGAAAATTAACAATCATCAATTGCATTTTTGAAATACGCGAAAACCAAAGATTTCTTTTTACCCTTAAAAAGCAATATTATGTGCGCTTGAGCACAAATAGTCAAGGGTAAAGGGTATACGGTACACGCAGCAATCATCAAAATTAGAAAATTCATCACGAACGATTGTACCGTTGTAATGATTCATGTTGAACATTTTTTGCAGAGCTAAAGTCAGAATCCATAAAGGATTCTAATAATAGCTCACTTTCGTCACAGCTTCGGGAACGGGAATATTCAGACAAAAGAGAGAAATAATTCTCGTTCAAAACTGGATATATCCAGATTATAACGGCTTTTGCATTTGCGAACGGCTTTTCGGGAATGGGAATATTCCGACAAAAGAAATAAATAATTCTCGCTCAGAACCAGATATATCCAGATTTCGAACAATGGAATAACCGATCCAAATGCATATCGGCAACAACAACCGGATACCCTTTCTCACTATAAATGAGGCAGTCAGACAGCCGGACATTTCTGGATAAATCGGGTTCTGCGCGCCAAAAACTACAACTTTCTCGCACCTTTTTCGGCTCGCCGGGAACATGGCAATACATGACACAGCAGGAAAATTTAACTGGTCTGTAGGAACACTCTCTGGCCCCTGCACCCCAAGCTCAGCCAATGCTGCTAGAGCCCAGCATGTGCAGCACAACTGAGCCAATGTCATGTTTCTGCCTGTTGGCACTGGTTCGGTACACCGCGCGCGCGCGCGCGCGCGCATTACCAAAGGGTAATGCATGTAGGGTTGGTTGCAATCAGTTACACAGGCAACACCATACGTACCGGACCAGTTCCAACGAAATTGTAAGTACTTACGATGCGCTAGCTTCCAACCCGACCATGGTACCTAAAATTTATCTCGTTATACCCTAGCTGAACATTGCATGATGAACGACGCTCAACTGCAACAATTGATCGGGGTCATCAGGGCCGGTGGAGGAGGAGGACACAAGACAACCAAGTTCTCATCCGCCGAAGGCACAGAATGGCGAATCTGGCGACGTAATTTCGAACAAACACTGCTCATCAATGGATGGAACAACGAAAGATGTCAACGAGAGTGCGCGGCCGGTATGGAGTCCACTGCGGCCGAGTTCACCTCCGACATCCCAGGGTTCGTCGCCGGCAGGGACATCCAAGTATTGTTGAACCTCTACGAAGCTAGATTCCTCCCTGCAGCCGCCGGACAGCTAGCTGCTGCACAATTTCAGACGGCGGCTCAAATGGACGGCGAGCAAATAGCCGTCTGGCACTCAAGGTTGCGCACCATCTTCGAGCGAGCCTTTCCTGGGGAGAATATACAAGAATCAAGACTCCTCATTAACAAATTCGTTTTAAAACTATCAGACTCCAACATCCGCCAGTGGACTCATCGCGCAAACCCAGCAACGTACAATGATGCAATGACAGCGGCATCTAACGAAGCAGCAAGTCAGAGCATTTTGGCGCATGAGGCCAGCGGAGGAGGAAAAAGCAACATTACAATCAACGCATTCGGCGGCGGCGTCAACGCCTTCGGCGGCAATGGCGGACAAACACGCGGGGCATGCCACGGTTGCGGCAGCTTTACCCATCACATCGCCGAATGTAAGAAACAGCGTCAAGACCATTATCGCGATCAGAGACCTCGAGGTCGAGGTCAACCGCGAGGGGACAGAGGCGGTCGAGGACGCGGAGGAGGATTCAACCGGAACTATCTAAGATCAAGAGGATCAAGAGGATCGACATCGAAAAGAGGTTTCGGCTACAGCAACAGGAACGGCGGCAGCCTCAATGGTATTGGCGAAGAGCAGGAACAACGCGACCAATACAGCAACGAACATGATGGGCACGATGATACACCAAGTCTCAACAACGTCAACGGGGAACTCGACCAGGAAAACTATTGAGGCCGCCGAGGCAGGGACCTCGGCAGACAGACACGTTCGCGACATACATAGCATCACTCTCGGAGGAGGATACCGCGGCGGCAAACTACTGTAAATACATCTCATGCCGCCTAGGAAAGCTAAGCGTTCCCGCACTATTAGACAGTGGGAACGTTTGGAGGAACGTGATGAGCGAGCGACTACTAAAGAAACTAGGATTGGGCCCGGAACACCTTCAACCTTTACCCATCAGTAAGATACAGACGGCCAAGATGGGGGCATCCTTGGAGATCATGGGGGAGCTGAAGCAGAAGATCTACCTACAACTAGGAGGATGCGAAACACGGTTCAAGTGCAGGCCTGTAGTGGTTCGAGGACTGACCCATGACCTCAACCTATCTGGACCATTCCTCAGACAGAACGGTATCGACCAGATCCATTCCAAGGACGCGATCAAGATCAATGGGCACGAAGTACCTCTCCTGACGGCGAAAGGCCGACCAGCGGTACCAAGGGCGGAAGTCTCGTCAGCACCAGCCTACTTTACGAAGAAGACGATATTGGCTCCTAATAGTATTACAATGTGTTCATTAAGGGTCCCAGAGATAATACGAGGTATCATGCCCCCCGGGAATGCTAGCGTAGACGGAAGCGCACAGTTCATGCAGACATCTAATTGTCACCCATGGCTAATGGCGATTGTGGATGTGAAAGCAGACGGGCTGATCCAGGCGGGCGTAATGAATACCCTGGATCAGCCAGTCACGATCCAATCGGGCCAACAGTATGGTCATGTAACATTAACATGTGACGTTAATGAGGCACACTCTTTTCAGGCTCGTCTCCCGACCATCCGTCCCCGGTCTCACTCCACCTCTACTCCAACCCCTCTCACCGACGCCACCTTACGGGCATTATCGGTACAAGCGCTATCAGACAATTCGCCCACCTACCGCCAGACGGCGCCACTAGTGCGCGACACCTCTGGGAATAACCCAGGACGCCATCTAGCGGCGACTAGGACGCCCTCTGGCGACGGTAGGGTGAGCCATCATGGCCGCCAGGGGGAGCCACCGACTCACTTTGAGTTCGGAGCGCCCTCTAGCGGTAGGAAGGAAACTAGCCGCCCCCAGGGGGCAGGTAACGCGCCGCGCGAGTTAGGGACGCCATCTATGAACCTTTTAAGTCACGATTACGAGACACCACCCACCCGGCCGGAACCGGGGGTGTCCTCTGCCCACCGGCTAGGCAGACCACGGGCCGTTCCACCGGACCCGGAGGAACTTGGGGGTTCGTCCCAATGCCAGAGGTTAGCCTGGATTGAAAAGGAGTTCAGCCTCCAGGATAACCCCAACCTCCGGGACCCGGCGGACCTGAAGAAGGCCCAGTCATTATTACTAGCATACTGGGACGTCCTCTCGAAGGGAGGCGAGTATGGACAAACAAACCTCATCGAACATGAGATCAAGACAACCCCCGGGCACCCTATAAAGAATAGGATTCGTCCCCTCAACCCAACCTTAGAAGCTGACCTCCGCAAGCAAGTAGACAAGTGGCAGGAGGAGGGGGTTATAGAACCCAGTATGAGCCCTTGGAACTTTGGACTAGTCGCAGCTCCGAAGAAATCCGGCACCATTAGATGGTGTGTGGATTTTAGGGGCCTAAATCAAAGGAGTATCGTAGATTCACACCCACTCCCAAACATCGAGGACAACCTCTCGAGGCTGTCAAGGAGCGAGGTTTATTCCACATTGGATGGGGCCGGAGCCTATCATGTGGTACCCATTAAAAAGCAGGATAGGGAAAAGACGGCATTCGGGACCCCCTGGGGATCCTATCAATTTCGCCGGATGCCATTTGGGCTATGCAATGCGCCGGCAACTTATTGTAGACTTGTACAAATGGTGTTACAAGGTATCCCGTACAGTATGGCCTTACCCTATCTGGACGACACCTGTGTGCACAGTAAGAATCTGGAGGAACACTTTACAGCATTACAAACAGTCCTGGAAGCATTCAGGAAGGCAGGGCTTAAGTTGCAACCAAAGAAGTGTTTCCTGTTTAAAAGTAAGGTAGAATATCTGGGGCACATAGTGAGCAAAGAGGGGATAGGACCGGTACCACAATATACCCAGGTCATCAGGGACTGGCCCATGCCAGAAACCAGGGGGCAAGTCCGCACTTTCCTGGGAAAGTGCGGATACTATCGACGCTTTGTTGAACACTACTCACAACACGCAAAACCCCTTGTGGACCTCATTGGAGGAGTCAAAAAGGGAGACCCCGAGGTTAGTGAGACTGCACCCCTGGTACTAACACCAGCCGCAAAGGAATCATTCGAATATATGAGGAGCGCCCTCCTTAGGGCACCTATCTTGGCACACCCCCAGTTTCACTCCGACCAACCATTCATTGTAGACACAGATTGGAGCAAAAATCAAAACACAATCGGGGCATGCCTGTCCCAAGTACAGGACGGAAAGGAAAGGGTCATCTGTTATGGGGCAAAGAAGTTGTCAAAGTCACAGGCAAACTATTCTTCAAACAAGGGGGAACTAACAGCCATCATACATTTTCTCATAGCCTGGAAGTACTACTTGCAGTACAGACCCTTCTTACTGCGAACAGACCACCAGAGTCTAACTTGGATTCACACCCAAGACGCACCAACAGGCATGATTGCCCGATGGCTGGAAGTCCTAGCTAGCTTTAACTTTAAAGTTTTACACAGAGCAGGAGCTAGTCACGGCAACGCGGACGCGCTTTCCAGAATCGAACACGCGGAAGCCGCGGACCCAGAGGGTGAAGATAGCGAATCAGTGTTAGGAATACACCCCCCCGAATATCCACCATCATTGAACTGCCTGGGGCAGGAATTGCATGCACTAGGCAACAGAATACTGGGAGCAGCAGCGACCAAAAAGCTGCAATTACCAGCCAAGTCAGAAATTTTAATGGCACAGCAAAATGACAGCGTTTTGACACAGGTCCGAGGCTGGGTGAGAACCCTCAAACCTCCGGACAAATTGGTCCGCTTGTCACTTTCTCCGGAAACACAGCTGTACGCAGACATTTTTGATGACCTATTCCTGGACAGTGACGACATACTCTGTCGAGTCACGGATCCAGCAGCTCACAGCATCCCAATTTCACATCGCATTTGCATTCCATCAGACCTACAGTCAATGATAGTCGAGGCCGCACATGTCACGGGAGGACACATGGCGGCACAGAAAACCCTAGTCAGAGTAAATAGGACATGCTATTTTCCAGGTATGAAGCGAATTGTAGCAGAATTCATTCTCAGATGCAGACCGTGCCAGGCCAAATCAAATAAGGCCAACCCACAACAAATGGGAATACTGTCCTCTGTACAGGCAGGATTCCCATTCCAACGAATTTCAATCGATTTCGTGGGACCACTGTCAGCATCTTCGAAAGGCAACAAATACATACTCACAGTCAAGGACTGTTTTACGAGATGGATTGAAGCATTCCCAATTGTAGCAGCAACCGCGCTGGCAACTGTTGACATACTGGTTAAGGAAATTTTTTGTCGGTACGGCGTACCGGAGATCATACACTCAGACAGAGGAAATCAGTTTACTTCAAACCTATTTCACTCAGTCGCACAGGAGTATGGAATCCAGGTCACAACAACACCGGCATATAATCCAAAAAGCAACCCAGTAGAAAGGGTACATCGCGATTTAGGTACTATGCTTAGAGCGTTGTCATACGATACACATCAGGACTGGGAAGACCTACTGCCTCAGGCACTGTTCGCAATACGAACAGCAGTCTCAAAGTCCATTGGATTAGCACCATACCAATTACTGTTTGGCCGCGATGCATCACAACCAATCGATATAGCCTTCGGAAAGCCACCCATGCCTCCTCAGGGCGATCTCGACTACCACAGGTACGCGGAACAACTCAGGAACAGAATAGACAACGCACAAACATACGCAAGAGAGAAAATCGCACTTGCCATCACAAGACAGCGCAGGAACTACAACCAGGACGCTAAGGAAATAAGTGTAGGACAGAAAGTATGGCTTTTCACGCCAGTTACACGAACAGGCGAAAGTAGGAAATTAGCAAAATTTTGGTCAGGCCCCTGGATAATTACACACAAAGTCAATGATATATGTTATAACATCGTAACGGCCCCTGAAATGGAATCCACAGCACCGCCACAGACGGTACCGGTGGATAGGCTTCGCCTGTATCGCATGCCAGTAGCACCAGCAGTTTTACTTCCACAAACAGAAAGCAGGGCAGCCGCACAAGCCGAAGAAGACGACGACGACGACTTCATGGAATACATCCCCATGGATCCGCCACAACAACAACCGCCACCATATCAACCACAGCCTCCGGCACCACCAGGACCACCACACCAACCGGATGGCAGACCACCAGGTCCACCACCGCCTCCACCACCAAACCAGCCAGGACCTCCACCAGGAGGACCGTTCTTCGGAAACCAACAACAACCACCAGGAGACGGGAGAGGACGAAGAAATCAGGCAAGAGATAGGCGGCAGACGGATCAAGAAAGGCGAAGAAGTCCACACGACACAAGAGGATCAAGAACAAGATCAACATACGAAACTGGAACAAGACAACAAGAATTAGGAAGAAGACATCGGTCGGCATCACCACCACCACCACCGGTAGGGTCGAAAAGAACAGCAAAGATGAAAAAGACAGCAGAAGCAAAGGCAGGACGATTCGGAAAAACACCAAACACGACACAGCAACGTCTGCCATTGCACACGACGATGCCACCACCACCACCACCAAGTAACCGACACCAAAGGCAAACAACACAAGCGCAGCATCAACCATCAACATCAAACGTTTACAACGTAAGACCGACACCGAACGTACCATCTCTACCGTTCGGAGCATCAGGAACTTCATTGGGGGCTGTACCGAAACCAGCGGACAGGTTTAGAGCAAAGACACCGATCATACCACCACAAGAATACCCCCAAGGAAGCCAAACAAGACCACCCGGAGGAGCAAGATTCGCATACAGAGAACAACGACATGTCATGTCCAGTAACGACTACGGACTGGGACATCCACTACCAGTCTCTGACGAGTTTAGACAAGGACGACTAATGGAAGCAACAAGACGCTTTACACAGCAGCTTCCGACAACACAACAGCGATCTACAGACGAATACATATTCCCAGGTACTGATGGGGCAATGCCAAGAACACAAGAAACAAGAACACGACATGACTACGTCAGACGAAGACCATCGACATCAACATCGTCAACATCGGGATCGATTTTCGACGACGAAGATAAAGACCCGAACTACGTTCCGGGAAGAGACGAGGATGCTGATGGAGTCGCCCCTCTTGGAGGAAACAGGTACTCAGCCCCAAGGCACAATGCAAGAAGACAACAACACAACAGAGACAGGATGCAGTCACAATGGGGAGCAGGAAGAGGGAACGACGACGGGGACGTGTCATCAGATCCAGAACAACGACTAAGAAGACTGGCAGGGAATTTACAGAACAGAGACAAGGACAGAGCAAGGACAAGAAAAGGAAAAAGATAAAGATTCCCATAGGTTCCAATATAGGTACAGGAGAGTAGGGACAGGAGGGTGAGGACACGGATGGATGGAAGGAGGACTGGAGCAGTGAGTACAAAAAGGGTAGAGAAGGTACCCAGGGGGCATGGGACACCCGAAGTAGTGTACAGATAAGAGATAAAACGATGTGTGGAAATAAAGGAAAAGGAAACGGAAAGGATGTACAGAAACGAAGTAGATTACTCAACCTTATCCATTTCCAGTTGGAATAGACATGCCGAGGATGCCGTACTCCCGTCATCACCCACAGATGCCCCACCAGATGCAGAAGAAGCGTAGACCACGGCAGAGGGCCGTAGCAAGGAGACTCCTCACGATCGACCACGCACTCCTGGTCACCATGGGGGCGATGTTAGTAGTGTTGACCCTATCACTGGCGGTGGGAATGGCGAAGGGACAACTAGGACACGACCAGAGGCAGTTCACGGCATATGACTGCACCAGCCCTCAGGAATTGAAGGCTGTCACGAAAGCAGAACAACCACAATGCCAGGACAGACTAGACCAGGACCCAGTCTCCCAAAAGAATATGACGTACCTACTCCTACAGAAGGCCACCTATAGAAGGCAACCGGTATCCAGGTGTAGGGTCCTGAGGACGAGGGTCGCCCATCATTGCGGCGACTCGGACCACCAGACCTTCATCCCCCAATTCTCCACCTTCAGGGAGGTGGTGACCATCTCCACAGAACATTGCAAGGAGATGTACCAACAAAAGATATACAAGGATCGATGGCATAAGGGAACTCCAATCGACACCGGAATGACGAACATCATCCGGAAGGAACTGGTAGGCCATACGAACCCATATACAGGAGCGGATACACAGTGTGAAGGGGCAACATACCAGCACAACGGACTGGACATCCCAGACGTCATGGTCTGGGAGGAGCTGTTTGTCACCCTGGAAGAAGATCTCCTATTGGTGGACGGCGAAGGAGCCTGCATTGTAAATAATGACCAGATCAAGATCTCCTGCAAAGACACAGACCTATCCTGTACTTACTCGGGGGGCACGATCTTCTGGACCCTCCCGACGGTACGGGAGCTATGCCGCTTCCACCGGATCAGACGTAGTGCAGGGATTGTGGTCACCGGGTCCAACGGAACGGAGACCTTCATTAGTCAAGATGGCAGCATGATTAGACTCATCCTACGGAACCCAGCAAAGCTATGTGGAGAGGCGATCGGCTTTCGGACAAACTATGACAACCTCTACCTCATGGACGAGCTCTATGCGGACCAGGTATCAGACAAATTACCACTAGGGGAGGTGAGCACCATCACTTACGCTAACCAGCAGGATGGGTTCTTGTTCGGGGAAATGTCCGCCCATATAAGGGCCGAATTCGGGGCACTCCTGGAATTCAACTGTCGACAAGAACAACATCGGGAACGTTCCCCCCTCGGTAGCCTCGGGAAGGAGGAACGTCCCCACATGGACGGGTATACCGTGGGATTAGAGGAAGGATGGTTCCTTACCTACTCGGGGGAAGTAATGTACCACTATTCCTGTCGACCCATCGTAGTTATGGGAAGGGATGACGAGATCTGCTACTCCGCTCTGCCCATCGACCTCACCCTCGAGGACCAGGATCGCATTACCAAGAACCGAGGAGATGATACCACCAACGGGACCACTGGAGTCATCACCCATGTCACGGGTTACTTCTTGGAACCCCATACTAGGCGCCTCACGTTCTGGGGGACCCACATGCCGTGTGTCCCGAACTTTGGAGGTGCCTACTTGAATACCAGAGGGGGCTGGGTGGTAGCACTCCCACATCTCCTACTCATGGAGACGCCACAGACTCTCCGGCAGCATGAACAGATTGAGTACCACCAAGGGGTACTCCGGCCGTATGAAGACACTATCGGCTCTGGATGAATCTACACCACGGACCTGATCCGGGCTATGGAGAAGTTCTCCCAGACAAGCAGGCTGAGGGACAATGTCGGGGTCCTCCTAGCAGACCAGGGATCTCGATTCTCGAACCCCAGCCACATCAGTCCCCACGACTTGTGGCAGGAGATCCCGGCAATCTCCTTCAGTTTCCTCGGATGGCTCGGAGACTTGCTTGACCATTGGGGGACCATGCTGGCCGCCCTGACCCTTCTATTGGTCTGCGTCAAGGCCCTCTCCTTCGCCTCTGGGCTGTTGGCCAGGTGCCTGTCGGCTCACCGGATCTGGGGGTGCCGGATCCACTTGCTGGCCGCTGTCCTTCCCTCCGTCTTCCAGTGGATGGCCATCCAATTTGGGCTACGGGGTGCCTGGCCTGCCATTGACGGAGAGGACTCTACGACACGCGAGGCCGAGTCATTCCTCACCCATGCCCGTCGATCGGTACTGCGGGATCAACTGGCCAAGGGAAGCTCCACGGTAGGGACTAACTACCAGCCTAACTGCGACGCGGACGAGTTGAGCCTCCTTGGCCCCTGGCCCTTCTCCCTATCTGACGCTCCCCCCCACCTCCCCCTCTGTACTCCACGCGGCTCGCGGATG
>OOGN01000015.1_pt1 | contig 12553 bp, 5 predicted proteins | sample 1670321 | NCBI WGS metagenome assembly OOGN01 (sample SAMEA98143168, study PRJEB22522) | marine metagenome | biome: marine biome; feature: marine water body; material: sea ice | place: Arctic Ocean | collected 11-Sep-2015 | depth 1.5 m | reverse complement strand
TTCAGGTTCTTCTTCAGTTTCTTCTTCGTCCGAGAATTCGATCAGCTCTTCTTCGTTGATGAAATCAAACGAAGATCCTTCAGTGCCAGACGGGGATCCGTCGTCACCACTCAGCGTTGAACGCTAGACAATCCGAGGATCGGATGATATGCTTGAGGAAGCGTATTTGGGCGTAATAACCAGTCAAGATAGACAGCGTTTGTCTTCTTGTTGACCTGTTATGATGATGTTTCAATCAATGTAGAATAATACAGTAGTATAGACAATAAGGATTCACAGATAAAGTTTTCCAAATTATGAGCTTAAACTAGCTAGATTTGCAAGAATGATTCCGGTCGACAATTCGAAACTTGTTGGCTTTTAGGCCAATCCGCAGTCCAATATTTCAACACGATCTCGCTCATGCATGTAATCCACTTTGAATTATTCCCAAACAGGAGTTGAGAATGAATGTCATCGTCCATACATGATCCACACCTAGCATGATGCTCATTACAAATATTCAACTTAGGCTCAAAAATGTTGCCGCATTTTCTGAGTTTTGGCGAGTTGAACAGATGAGGGGAATCACTTGTTTTGTTCACGAGTGTTGCCGACCGACAGACCAAATTCTTCGATCGACTCATGCGACTAGGATTCCGACTCTGCTCAATGAAACCCGGCCCTGGGGGGTCCGGTGTGCGTACCGGTGTGTGTATATTTCTAGGTCGGTGTGCGTCATGTAGGCAAACACTATCTTCTATAAATTTAGCTAAGCTAGTGTTATTTAGCCCCGTAAATTACACACACCGGGGGTCGATGTACATTTTCCACCCTTTTGTGCGTAATTACGCACACCCGGCTTGCCTTACATAGGCACTAGAGGCCCCGGTGTGTGTAACTCATTATCAATGACTTTGGGTACATGATATTTTCTAACCCAATCACATCAACCATTGTACTGTCAATGCAGCCAATCATAGTCCCCCTCAGCTGCCAATCAGAATCTGCCACAATCCTCATCAACTATCAACCAAATTGTCCGGCTATTGAAAGGGCAACCGCCTACTAATGTATTTATAGACTAAATCTAATCAATCCTGCCCGCCCTATTTTGGTCCCTAGGTCAACGACGATGCTCTAGTATATCATGCATATCCAATTATTATTTGAGAGTCTCTATTACCTTTTGCGACTCTGTCTTTGTCCTCCACGGCCTGTGTTGACCTTGTCATAGTTAATGCGTCGCTTTCCTTCACATGGAGGACACAACACAAGGTCACAAGTCAACTCTTCTTTCATTGGGTCATCATCTGGGGCATCAAATCCCTTGATGCCCTGGTCACAATAGAACAACATTGCCCTGCTTGAAGTTTTGGTTACCATGTTTGCCACCGACATATGACAGTCCTTGCAATACATATTTGCAAGAAACCTATTCGGTTCCATGTACCATTTTGCATTGGACTTTGTGAAGCTTAGCAAACCATTCAGATCGCAATGCAGGCATCCACCTAGTTGCACGGTTTTTGCCACCAATAGTTGTGTATCTGCCGGCTCTTGGTTTTCCTTGTTAGAGGTACCTTGGTTGGTTTTTTTGGTATTGACCGCCTTTGGCTTTTGCCCCTCTTTGTGCATCCGGTTCTTGGTTTTTGTTTTGCCTTTACGTTTTACCACCTTTTTAACGTTGGACTTAGCAGCCGTGTCTTTTGGCTTTTCCATCAATTTGCGCCCTGCAGCCTTTTTTGCCTTTACCAGCTGAGTTTGGGCCTCGCATGGAAGATTAGCATAGTTAGACTGCTGTGGCTGGCGGGTTAATACCTGTTTGCGCATTGCCTCTTTTGCTTCCCTTGCTGGAACTTTTGTGGGAAATTCAATGCTGTCAGTTCCCTGTAAAGTAGGGGGAGATGCCACCCTTGTTGCCTTTTACGTTGACAACATTCAAGTTGGTTAGAGTTTCGATTATTTGGTAAACACGTTCAGACATTCACCTGCTTACCTCAAAAAGAATATCTAAGCCACTGTCTGGTACCTATACCGTAGGCATCAGAAAAGTGAGGCAATGGCAGGCATACATTTTGTAGCATGCTTTTTTCCATCACGTACCTCGAACCTAATTGGAGTTTCACTGTTTTCTACCTTAAACCCGCAGAACATCAATTAGTCATGATAGCATCCATTAACCTCATTGTGTGATGACTTGAAATCCATGAAACTTACTTTGATGTCATAATCCCATATAAGATCTTCACATGCCATAACCTGGTTACCGTTTGCTAACATTGAATTCAATGCGTATGGATCACCCATAGTGTCTTCTGTGTCTGTCATAAAATTGGGTACCTTTGGTGCCGGTGCACTCAACGGTACCCATGTAGGCTCAGCTCGTGCCGCGCGGGGTTTTTGGTCCTGCACGCCATCATAACAAAGGCTGTTACGGCTAATTGATGCTCCGGTTTGAGCCCCCACAATCCTTTGTAATGCCACTTGATTCCATCTATTCCATGTTTCATCCTTTCCATAATCTATCTGTACTTAATCAAATATACACTTATAACGTGAGTTCAATTCTCTTTGGGTTTTTGATCTCATTTCACTGCGAATACTTACCTTACTCCACTGTGTTTTGTTCGTAATATCCAAAGTGGCAAAAAAGGTAGCCTTGTCCCGCTTGAAATTCTTGTTAAAAGCACCGGCCACTTTTGGTTGCTCCTTTTGGATTTGGCTTGTATGTATGACTGTCTTGGTACGACGCAAGATGTTTGAGCGTAGGTTATTCATCTTCTTGGAGTACAATTGCTGCATGCAGGTCCGTTGATTCATGTTCAGTTCCTTCAAGTGGACATACTTGATGTTAAAGGTTGACATAACCTTTTGTTCTACCCAATTGCCATGTGTCATGGCCATTCCTCTCATGTACATTACACTTCCAAAGTAGTACAACATCCATGCTAAGCGTTTCATATTGTCTGGTCCTCCATCTTGCACCCAAGAAAGTCGAATGTCCTTTATGCTTATACACCCAATTTGGTGCTGAGTGAACTTACACTTGTATGTCAGACCAGTAATCAATGCTGCTGCGCGCACTAACTCATGAATCTCTGCAGTTATAAGCAGATCTACCTGTTTCTGGTCCCGAATGACCTGTAGCTGCATGTCTTGTTTTGCCTTTGCTGTATTATTACTATCTTGACCGGTGCAGCTCCTTCCGGCCCATTCGGTGCTTGTAGGATTGCGCACATTAAAGCGGTCCCAACGCCACTCTACAACATGCCTACCTTCGTCATTAGTCTCCATATCTCTTAACCAAAAAATAAGCTTATTGTATCTGGCATTATGACCATTCATTTCGAAACAAAAACGGGCGCGGGTGCGTACCGCGCCCAAATGAAAATTGGTGCCTTCTGTAGACTATACTACTGCTTAAACATTTTTCTACCTACAATATGCCCTTCATCTAGAAGTTGACGTCATCTTCACCCTGACCCCAAAAACTGATTTGGTGTTATTATAAATGCTCAAGCCTTTATTCAGCTCACAAGATGGCCCAGTTTGCTGCTCAATGCCCAGACTGTTGGGCAGATACTGTGCGTGCCTGTACTGGAGGTATGGAATTTATCTTTCCATGGGCCAAGGCATTTGGGTGTGTTACCTGCCGATTCTCTTGGTTTGTGTGTGGTCGTGAAGGGTGCCAGATACCTACACTTAAGAATGTGTTACATACCCGTCGGCAGCTAAAGGACCATGCCCGCCACTGGCATGTGCGTCGTTCCAATTTGCTCCCCCACATTGAAGTGGTACCTCCCACGTTCGAATTGGCAGTAAATCCCAACAATGACATCCTCGTCCACACTGACTGTGACGAGGAATTTGAAACTCAACACAGTGGCCACTCCACCACTTCAAATGTATGTTGCTGGCACTTTGTCAACCCTGGAACTGCCCAATTTGCCGAGTGGTGCATTCTAGCCTCTGTTTCAGTTGCAAGAAGCTGTTTGGTTCAGCAAGCCTTATTGCAAGCTCCGGTCAGTATTTACATGGAGGCATCTTCCCAGCTACCGAAAACTACTGTCCAACTATTTTTGTCAATAGCAAAACTAGTTGTCAACACGGGCGCAAAACAACACATTGTGTTGTGCCACATTTTACAAATGCTATTTGGCATGTTGCCTAAGGGACATCATCACTGGCCAACTATGCCTTGTTCCTTGGCTGCATTCCAATCACACATCCTGAACGCAACAAACAAACATGCCCTTGTATCGCTCCTGCCTGGCCCTTTGGTAACAATGGTGGATGCCGACCATGCATATAGTGCCCTTGAAGAAATTGCTGCGTTTATTTTGTTACTTCCACGCACCATTGGAGCACCTCCCACACCCTTACGACTGCGCCAATTGTGTCAAAGCTTCGAGATGCAAAGATTTTTAACGTCGGTCAAGACTAATTACCCAGACTGTTTGGTTTCGATTGGGTTGCTTTTTTGGCTCGATGGTTGGGACCCAAGTGCTTCTTCTAAAAACAACAGAACACCTGTTCACACTGCTTCAGCTACCTTTTTACTGATTGACAACAGTACCCAGGCTGTTTTTGACTGTCGTACATTTCCCATTGCATGTGGCCCCGGAAAAGTGGACCACAACAATGTATTTCAAGCTATCAAAACAAGCCTTTCAAATATGATAGCACCGTCGAAACAAATGTGGTCGCATCATCATGGACGTTGGACAACCATTTGCAGTCACGTTATTGCGTTTTTGATGGATCAGCCTGAGCGTCGTGGGAGCACATGTCTGTTGGGTGGTAATGGAAAGCAACATCCACTGTTTGGAATATCATGCAATTTTTTGGACCTGGCATGCAGTTTTGAAGCTTGTCCCAACTGCCTTAAGGTGGCAAGATTGTACCTTGCAATGAAATGTTTTGACACACCACCTGTGTTTGAGTGTTCCAGTTGTTATTCATACTCGCTTACACGGTTATTATTGGTTGGAAAACGCAAAGCCCCTGTGTTACCGTGGCTGACACCTGATGCTCCTGGACATTTTTTAACCTCTCAACCTGGCCAACTATCCTTATCAATGTTATTGGAAGGTTGGCAGTATGCTGTGCAGAAGTATGTGGTCGAACATCAATGGACACAAACCGAGGTAGTGGCGTACTTCAATCTTCTTTGTATCAATACTGTCACTATTGAGCACTTTACAACCTGCAGCCGCAATCATGTGTTACTACAAGATATTGCGGAGCAACCTGACGAGTATAGTCCGGACATGCTAGCCTTGGTCACAAGGGAAAGACAGCAACACCCGGACATGTACAACATACCCGTGCCCCCAGCGGCTTGGAGTATTGGGACGCTGAACCAAAGGGTGGAAACGATTATGCATTTAGCCATGAATACACAAAAGGCAGTGTTCAAGCTGGTGCTACATTGGGCGGCCAGCTTTGGGCATGGTACAACTTTGCAAAAACGGGTAGAAGAACTCGTCAAACAAGTGCAATGTCTGCGTCTACCGTTCATGCCTGTACGGATATACAAAAATGATAAATTTGGTGGTTTTGTTGCCGAGAACTACCGTGCCATGACACTGTTAGCGCCTTGGTTGTTTCGATGTCTGATGGAAACAACATTTGAACCTATTGTTGTTGTGGCACCTTCAATTGACAAACCGCGGTCAACTTGGACTATCAAAGAAAACACGGCTTGGTTGAAACTGCGGGCAATCAAAGTACCATCGAACATGCCTGCATTTGAACTCAAAGCAGTAGTGCAGGCTTATTACGACGCACCCGAGGGGATACCACCGGTTCAAATACTCACAAATGTTACACCAACGGAAATACGTCAAATGGTTATGCTGTTGTTTGAGGTTTTTGGAACCCTTTTCTTGGTGGATTTGGTTGGAAGTCAAGCAGCTAATAGATTTGAGGCATTGGTTGTGGGATTTTTGGACAGCGTCAATCATGTTGGGAAACTGTTACACCCCACCAAAGAACATCCTATTTGGTTGTCCAAATACGGCATTCTTGGACTGCTTCGGTGTCGACAACATTTTTTGGATTACACTCGGGTGCATTCACTATATGAAGGAGGAATTGTTGGAGAGGGCATGGTAAAGGAACTTCGACCTTTGTGTCCCAACGCAGTCCGCGCCGGGTGGCCACGCAATCTCATGGAGGCGTATAACCGTCAAAACATTTTGGACAGTTTTACGCAAGGATTTGAACAAAAGCACAGCCCAAAGGCAACGAATGAACCACGTTTGGATCCCAACTTTAAAAGATATTTGTCTTGGCAGGATGTGGCACATGCCATGACTATGCCAAAGCCATTATCAATGGTGATTATTGGTTCAGATATTGGTTGGACTTGCTACGTGGTAGTGCGCATGTTTCAACATACATACAAAAAACAAATTCACATTGCTGAAAGCGCCTCACTGGTGGATGATTTTGGATTTGTTTATCATCATGTTACCCTTGGATCAGTTGAGAGTGATCTGACCAACCTTGATAACGTTATCAGCTATGGCCTGATGCTGCCAAACATATGGGATACAGGGGGTGGGCCAATCCAATTTTGCATTGTTGAGAAGGAATGGCGTTTCCTAAACCAGAATAAAAGATGGACCGTATTGAAGTAACCTGGTCCTTTGGTTTGTTGTTACCCCATGGCAATTTGTCAACGCTGATCAAAACAAAAACAAATATCTATTTATTAAACGCTATCTCGAACCAGACAAGTGGAATAGACCCGCGTTTCCTGGCGCCATAGGCGCGGGGATAAAGTAGAAGATTAACCGATTCCTTCGGTAACAGGGGGTGCCGGAGGCACCCGGGGCAATGGAGACACGAGTGGTGTCTGCGGGCCGATAGTCGCGCTTATGGGCGATTGGAAATAAGTGGCAATGGAGTGGAGACCTTGGAGTGACCTGCGTACGGCTTCTTTGGCGCTAGCCACAATAAGAGTACGATTGGTGGAGAGCCAGTTCCGGATTACTGTTGTGCCGGGGTGTGCTTCGATGTGATCGGCAACCGTGGGATAGAACAGATCTTTATCCCTCGGCATAATTTCGGATCGAAAGGAATAAAGTTGAGCTAGTTCACGATGAACTTGGATGCGAAGGGCAATCGCCACTGTTTCCGGATCCTCACCGTGGCGGGAATTATTTCGGAGTTTCCAAAGTTGCAACCATCGCTGAAGAAAGTGTGAGACAACTGAACGCGACCATTGAGCGCCGCTTTTCTTCGGATCAGATTTTTCGTTTGTGGACAGATGAATATCTTGGTGTCTTCGCCATTCCTTAGAAAGACGTCCCCGGAACAGGTGGTGCCAGCCAATGGCGTTTTGATCAATGACTAAGAGTTGGAAGTTGGGGTGGACATGATCTGGATCATAATATTCGTTGCGAAACCAGAGAAGGACGCCATGTCGGAGGATATCGCTCAAATATGGGTTGCTATCCATGGGCGCGGAGTCCAGGAAACGCTGAAGGCCCTCGATAAAGGTGGACCTCCACTGCCGGCGTACTGGGGATGGGCACAGAATCACATGGTCTTCTTCTTCAAGGGTGCAGTCGCAGCTCGGGCACCCAGGGGGTTGACTCGGATCGTTGCGATGGGCAATCTTGCCGGTGGGGGAAATGCCATGGAAATGTTTGACCAACGCTATCCGATGGTTAAAAAAGGCTCCTCGAGAGTATGCATGATCGAATGCGGTCCAATCAATGGCTGCTATGGCTTCGTCTGTCCATGAATTGCGAACTTGTAGGTACTCCCAAAGATCGCCGCGAAGGGTGGCAGTTCGGATAGTGTTCTTGTATCGGCCGTTGATCGAGCCTTCGGGTAGCTCAAGCTGGCATAAGTTGTGAGTGAGGCGCGGGACGCGGGATTTGGTCCTTGGGTGTTCGCGCATAAACTGGCTCGCCAGCTCATCGGCATCCACGTTCAATTGGGCTAGTAATGATAGTTCGTCGTATGGAGTATCGTCGTCTTGGTGCCCTCGCACGTGCTCGATGGTGGTGCGGAACGTATGGGAGCCGAGATTGTGTTGGATTTCATGCGTAATATCCCAATCTGCAACGAGCGTGTCGTTCGGATGAATAGTTTTCTGAGCTGTTTCGTTTTCAACGCGGGTGATGAGGCTCTCGCTATCGGTTCCAACTGTTAGCACCATGGGTGCAAGGTCTGTACCACAGAATTCAGTAATTCGAGTAAAGAAGCATAGGATCGATAACATACCATAGCCTTCGGAGCGGAATGAGCTAGATACAGTCCGCGGAGCAGCGCCATTGCACCATGCAATTCGTTCGCCTGCGCTGGTGCTCATCATCCATCCAAAGGATCCTGCGTCAGCAGTAGCACCGCCATCGGAGCAAGCAACAATGGACTTGGACTGGAAGATTTCACACATGGCGTAGGGATCGTATTCCATTTCAATATTGCGTAGGATAAAGTATTCCCACGGCGTGATTGTTTTCAAATATTCGGAGAATGTCTCCGGAACAGCAGGGGCTGTTGATAACACTATACCTTTACCCGGTACAAGGCGATTGCTGCAAGGGTGACTATCGGTAGGACAATCGTCCCAATCATAGGGGGTTTGGCCATCGGTGGTAAGGTACTTGTTCTGGTCGTGATTCCACTTGAAGTATTGCTGAGCGGAGGGACTAAAAATGCATGGCCATCTCCGACGAAGTTGCAAGATAGGATAGTGCCAATCACCCAGCGGTACACTTAGTGCGCCAAAGTCACTGGTGAAAAGGTTACATGCTCGGCGCCATAGACGCCACGATGGTTCTGAGGGGCGGTCTTGATTGAAGGAGTGCCAAGTGGTCTGACTACTTCTTTCTGATACCCGGCCGTAATATATTTCGAAGTCAAATCGTGTGCCGGAGGCATCGCAGATATCGGATAAGGTAATCACTTGCAGGTGTAGTCGGCAGAAGTTAATTCGCCTAATTTGGATAGGTGTGAAAAGATCGGAAGCCAGGACTTTGTCCATGATGTGTTGGTCGCCATCTCGTTGGAGTGTAGGAATGTAGTAGTCTTCGAGGGTGAAGCAGCTACCACTTTGGGATAAGAAATCGCGAAGCGACTTCAGCCATTTGGATTCAAAATGCGGTAACGGTGTGTCGGTGTCTACGAGAAATGAGACGCCTGTACCGAGGGCTGTCTGATGCCAAGACACGGCAATGCGGAGTAATTGACCTAGTTGAGTCTGAGGAAGTCGCCAGTGCTTTATAAAGCAAGTCATTTGCATGACTCCTTGTTCGACCCAAAGGTGTCGGAAATTTGCACCGCCAAGTGACGAGGGCCCAAAGATGATGGCACGAGCTGTGTTTCGATTGTATCCGCATCGCGAGATTATAGCGTTCATGGCTTTGCGCTGAGCTCCATCGAGCTGAGAGAAACTAAATGAGCAAGAAGGTAGTGGGTAACCAACACTTGTTAACCAAATGGCGTAGTAGAATGTCCATGTATCGTGCCGAGTAAAGGGACTCGTTTCAACCGTATTTCCGTGTTCGTCGCTCTTTTTCTTGAGAGCCTGAAGTTGCTTGGAGTGTTCGCCACTGGGACTCTTGTGGACACCAAGAGTCTTGTGGTGGTCATAAGATGACTTGTGTTGAATGGTGCGGGGCTGCTTGGTGTCTGCGCTTGCTAAAACTAGCGGTGGTCCAAGGTTTGTCCCGCTAAGGAATGGCTCTCCGTCTTCTGCGAAAGCGTATTGTATGTGATGATAAGAACATTTGTCCAGGTTTAGATCACCTCCAGAACTCCACAGGATGTCGTTCCACAGTTGCCCATCATGTTTCATGCGGCGGATCAATTCGTCTGCCGTTGGTTGAGGGTGTTCGTCAAAGGCGTTCACCTGTCCACTGCTGTCATCAACAAAGCCGATCATATACAACCGCAACGATAATTTTCGATCAGGCGACTCAAAGAGTGCTCCGTTTGCTTCACTTTCAAAGGTGTCAAACAGGACCGAGTTTACAAAGCACCATATAGTTGGTGAGTTACCACTGCCCTGACCTGTTCCATAGATGGGGTCGTCTTCGGTATGTGAGTACCATTCTTCCGATGTGCCTAACATTGTTTTCAATTTGTATCGTGCTTCCTTCAGTGTTTTTGCATTGATGAGGGCCACGTTTTTATGAACCCCATAGCTTCGGCTAATGATTGAGGCGAGAACCGGTAAAATCCGATCATAACACGAGGCTGCATCAATATCAAGTTTGACTAGTCCCTTTCTGCTTGCTCGACATATCTCCATTTCCAATTCTTCAATTAGGACTGGGTCATGAGCATCCCTACCTGGTCGCGATCCGTAATTCGACGGATTTAAAAGTTTGTTATCCTCTGCGTGATGTAGTGCGTCACGCCATTTTACACCAAGTATCAAATTGTAATCAGCCTCATACAAGTGTATGACTCGAAGTCGATGTATCTTGTGGTTATTGGGCTCTTTGAGTATCATGACGTTGACGACGTCTTTCCACCGATCATACACATATCCCGTTCGTAGAGCATAGTTGATGAGTGTGACTCGGGTTTTGATGAGGAATGCCTGAGTTTGAGCCAACTGCACGCCTAACGGCGATTTCACCGGAGCATCGAACGGTCTCCACAGAGCGTGATAGTGGCTCAGGTTTATGCCCGACGGAGAAGTGCTTGTGGATTCTTTCCAGTTTTTTATTTTTCCAATGAATTCGTTTTCTGTTATTCTCCAGCCTCTTGAATTCATCCTCGTGTGTTTACGAGCAAATTTTATCACAGCTGAGGTGATTCTATCGGTTTCTTCATTAGTGTAATCACCTTCCAACACCAGTTCGCTTGTCTCTTTGGCACCTTCAAAATCAAAGTCCTGTCTCATCTTCCCCACAGTGAATGGAGTACCTTCGGCTTGTCCAAAATGGGATTGGTTTCGCTTTCTCAGAAGCAAAAGGATTTCGTCTGGCAAATCTACCGTCCTCCATTGAGTGCACGTCTTTGGGTCGTCATCTGGGTTTACCGGTACTTCGAGTTTTGTAATACCTTGTCTGCTTTGATGTTTTCGTATTGCCCTTATTTTTGCATACATAGCTTTTATGTCTTCCGACTTAATCAAGTATTTCAAGATGGCACTTTTTTCCTTGTCCTCGCGCAGAGCATAGATCTCCGCTAAGTTCTCTAAGTGATCTCTTCGATGTGCTGCTGCTTCCTTCACTGTCTTCTTTAGATCTCCTTGCGCCCCGCGCAGAGCTATGCTGCAATCTTTTTCGTTCGTCGGCAACGTTCTTCTTCTTCCCGCCTTACTTCGAAGCTTTTCAATGGATTTCTTCATGTTTACTTTTGTTCTGTACATACCCAATAATCTTTTTAGGATATTTACAGTGTCTCTTGCTTTAATCACCTTCGGAGACCAAGGAGTCTGTCTCTTTTTGCGACACTGTTTTGCTGCATACAAGCATGCGCGTTTTAGGTCTTTGTCCATACCTTCCGCCAGTGGGTCATTTTTATCATTCGATTCTGACAACACTTTTAGTCGTTCTGCAAAGTTGTGGTCTTTTAGGTAAGTTCCGATGCCTTGTAAATATTCCGTCACCGCTTTTGGATCTGTGGCCTTAAAATCTCTGTACTGCATTGAGGCAAGATCATTGTCTAAATTCCCAAACAACATTTCGGTGTCCATGTCCACGAACATCCCACGGTGGTCGCTATACAATCGATGATTGAAAGGTTCGTATCCGCACTTGCGGACCGCGATTGCGCATCTTTCCGACATTAAAATGTAGTCTAGCCGTTTTGAACCCCTAGCGTATGTTGCAGGTTTCAGGCTTGTGTCGTGTCTCATCTTCATTACGTCTGACAACACCAGTTCTCTGCAGATCTTGGACATTCCTGCTGGATCGTTTCCCAGTGCTTCGTTGAAGTCGCCCATTAATATCAAGTCGTCACCTTTTGCTTTCAAGCTTTTCAAAAACGACATAAGATCCTTTCGGAAATATTTTCTTGGGTTTGGTCCTGGATCATTCATATATTTTTCTCGTAGAATGCTGGTCTGTTGGGCATGGACGGTGAATTTTCCCTTCGGTGTTCCTCTCACGTCGCATGGTTGATATGCCGTCACAATCGAGACCACTCTGTTTCCTCTTGCCGCCATTCGAATATAACTCCATCTTCCCATATCGTCATCTCCTCCTTCTATAATTCTTGCTACAGAATTACCTCTCGCTAGGAGTAAAGTTCCTCCTGGTTTGTAGAGTGTAGCCGCTTCTATCGGAGTACTACTCATTTGTAGTTTGTAGTGACCCACTTGTCTGTTCTTCATACACGTCTCGTAGCATATTTTCCGGACATAATATTTTCTTGCATCTAAATTGTGTTCCGTACCGGCAATGATATCAACTTGCATTGTTGTCGCCTCTTCGCATAATTCCATGAAGTCGCCTCCTGAATCGTCAATGTTCAATCCATTAAAGTTGCTCCCCCATATTCTGAATGTTCCAGCTTCTTTTTTCTCTGCCATAACGTCTCCAAACGGTACATTATTTCCTAGTTTCTCTTTTGTCACCTTTCTAGTCCCCTCTTC
>OOGN01000014.1_pt1 | contig 12623 bp, 8 predicted proteins | sample 1670321 | NCBI WGS metagenome assembly OOGN01 (sample SAMEA98143168, study PRJEB22522) | marine metagenome | biome: marine biome; feature: marine water body; material: sea ice | place: Arctic Ocean | collected 11-Sep-2015 | depth 1.5 m | reverse complement strand
ATTCTTTTCATGGTGTCAAATATTTGTTCAGCATCACTCCATTTCCATTTGACCTTTGCTGAAGTTAAAGCAGTCAGAGGTGCTAGGATTTCAGATCGTTTTTTCCACATATCGCGATAGTAGTTTACTAAACCAATGAAGGATCACAATTCTAATGTTCGTTTTTTCGTAACTAGTACTTCATTTTACGTACAAATTATATATCCTAACCCAGAGTAACTCAGTAGGAAGTCTACTCGGTCATCCCCAACGCTCGCTGCTCCTCTGTTTGCTTACCAGCGACCATGATGAAGCGTTCAAACCGCTCTACCACTGCCTCTGAAAAGACAACAGCAGAGTCACCGAACCCACGAGAGAAGAAGCAAAACCGCTCCGAATCTACGCCTGAAGGAATGAAGACTAAAGAGTCAGAAACCACCGAACTCGACAAAGAACTCGAAAACCACACCGGAAGCGACAAGAGTATTGAACAAAATCTGATCCACAAGTTCACAACGGCGCTAGCAAGCAAGGACACGTCGGCTGAATCCAAACCCGGCGACGTCTGTGGAGGCCAGGCACTCTGGGCTAATCTCGTTTCGCCGGCAAAAAGCACGTGGACGGCCATCGAAGCCAATACAAGGAAAGCCCAGAAAGCCTACAAGCTAGAAGACAAATTCCGAGAAGGTTCTTACAGCCTCCACAATTTGGCGGCAACGGGAAAGAACTACAAAAGAATGGGCCTAAAAGAGACTTTACTTGCCGAAGGTTGGAAGCTGCTATTCACGGACCTCTTCGAAAAAAACTATCGACCTCTCCGGTACGGAAATAGGCGATTCACTTTGCATGTTTGGCCTTAGACTAGCTAAAACACCACCGAAGGACATTTTCGACGGCGCCGATTGGGTACAAGACAACGACAACGACAAGTGCAAGGGACTACAATCGAGTATGATAACGGAGGCATGGACAGGTGCATACATGTATTTTGGAGCTCCATGGAAAAGGACAGCAACGTTCGCCGACTACTTGTCAGATTCTAAGAAACCCGCTATGAAGCATGGTCCTAAATTCGATCTCAACCAAGATATGGAAATTATCAGCAGCGACGAAGACGATGAACTAACTCCTACCACTGTATTGAAGGACAACCGAGAACCAAGAAGCAAATCGATTGTTTTCGAGCGTCAAATGTTCATCAAAAAAGAAAAGAGCAAGATCGCCACTCCTCAGACTGTGAAGAAAAAGAAATGGAATGAGTCTAGAAAATTCAAGACATTCCTTAAGATCAAAACGTCCACTCTAAAAAAGCCGGATCGAATGGACCAAGAAAGCGAATTCCTGGAAATCATGCAGGATACATTGACAAAATTATGGACGATAGATCCGAAACTAGTTGTGTACCCTTGGAAAGAAGAGAACGACGGCGGTAAACCGATACAGTCAGGCAAAGTATTCCCCAGCAATCGGGATGCCTTTGCTGAATTCACCGAACGCGTCTTCCTAAAACGAGGAATGAACGTTTGGATCCGCCTACACGTGGGACACAATAAAAGCTTGGCTGCTCTACAAGATGCCAAAATGATTGACCACTTTCGCCAAAAGGACATGTTAGCATACAAAGACAACCTACAAGTCAAGACGACGACAAAAGCTGGGTGGTTATTAGGCTCGCATCCTACCGTGCTCAATCCTCGGGACCTCGAAGAAGCTCTTTCTCTATTACCGGAGATGAAAGGTATCCCCATCGAAATCCGTATCGATTGGGTCTCTATTGATAAAGGTGATAAGCTTGGGCTCAAAGCTGCTTACGTTCTGTGTGAATGGGAAAATGCCCTCCTATGCAGGCGGACTCTCAACAAGATCTATGGCAAAACAGTGGACGGGTACCCGCTAGGAAGAAATATGCGTTTCGTCCCCAATACGACGGATCAACGCTTTATCACTACGCAATCGACTCGCAAGAAGGTGGAGGCTAGTGTCAGGAAACAACGCCTCTTCGTGGCCAACGTTTCTAGCTCTGTTAGTTATATTATATCGGATCTAGATTACTACGAGGCCACCACAGGCAATACATTACGTCAAGCTCTGATGCAGATGCGGTCAAAAGCTTTTCCATCGCGCAATCTGTTCCTTGCTGTCGATACATCATGGAACACGAAGTTTGTGTCCTTCCTTTTCAAGAAAGACCTCGCCGGTGAAGTCAATGCAATGCTCCCCGCCTTGCCGCTCGTACTACAAGCAAAATTGGGCTCGGAAGTGTGGAACTGGTTTAACGATGACGCTCAGAAGAACACGGCGGGATACTGGTGGGATCCAAAACGTGGCGTTCGGGCACAAGGCGACGACGAACTCGATAGCTGGGGGGACAGCATGGATAGCGAAGATGGTAACGACGACACTGGTTACTGGTCTAGCGCCAGTACAGCTTCAGGCTTATCCAGAGCCTCTACGAAAAGCAAAATGGAATTCGAACCTTTCAACTTGGAGAAAACTTCAGGAAAAAATGAGTACGACGAAACTGACGGAGATGACAAGTCAATCGGCGATTATAGTACGGTTACTACAAAGGGCAAGATGCCATCACCAGACTCCACTACCGACAGCTCTCCCTCTAAGCTGAAGTCAGCGCTACGAAGCACCAGCTCCATCGACACGTCCACTACAAGCCCCGTCAGCACCCTCTCCCCCGCGGATAGCCTGTCGGCTCAAGATGCCGTTCTTCAACGAATGCGCGAGGACCCAGTGTACGCCAAAGCTATGATGGCACAATTTTCATTCTCTCCACCCGCAGAACCTGCAACAGCGTCCGGCCTTTCCGAGCCAGGCACGCCGATGAACACGTCCAAGAGCCCTCCACGAGTTGAGGGCGACGGGGAATAATGTCGGTACAAACCCCTCTCGGGGCAGCACGCCGAGCGTGGAATATGCTCTGGGATACAGGAAAGACGAAAGACAAAGAAAAAGAAAAATTGAAAGCATCCAAAAAGACTACAAGAAGAAGAAGAAAACGAGATAAACAGCATACACATCCAATACAATATCAACAAACACAAATGAGCGGCGCCAACATGGACCGTGACGACGTCGAGTTTTTTGGCGACGAACAACAAGAAAAAAGAGACAATACCTTTAGGGTAGGTTTCCACAACATTCACAACTTACCAGAAGACAGAAGAACCTCCAAAAGTAGACAACTAGTCGACTACGTAGTGAAAAAAGGTTACGACTGCTTCCTAATGGCTGAGATCGGACTAAATTGGCGAAAAATTAAGAGCAACGATAGATGGTTTGAAAGAATTTGGGGAAAATTCAAGACCTCTCGCTCTATTTTCGCACACAACGTAACAGAACTATCGATTACCAAATTATATCAGCCTGGTGGCGTTGGCATGATCGCATCGGAAGAAGTCACGCACCGGATCATCGCCACTGGTAAGGATCCAACGGGCCTTGGCAGGTGGTGCTGGATCCACTTGCAAGGACGTAATGGTATACGTGTGCGTACCATCACGGTATACCGGCCATGTAATGACACACCCGGAGCTACGACCACGTATCAGCAACAGAATCGATATCTCCGACGACATCGATCTGATTTCGAACCAAGAGAAGCCCTATACGAGGATCTACACCGAGCCTGCTCTGAATGGCTTGGTGCAGGCGATCAACTCATCATCGGAATCGACGCCAATGAGGACGTTCGTACCGGTCAGACAAAGGAATTTTTCAGCACTCTCGGAATGCAAGAAGCAATTTTGGCTCGGCATAAGAAAAGTCCTCCAGCTACATACAATCGTAACACACGCAGACAACCGATTGATGGACTTTTTGTGACTCCCGGTTTGAAGGCAGTATCCGCCGGCTACGAGGCATTCGGAGTGGGCTGCCCCTCCGACCACCGCATCCTCTGGGCAGACTTTACTTATGCCACCGCCTTTGGTTTCAACAGCCCCCCGATGACACGGCCCAAAATTCGGAGACTGGATAACAAGAATCCAAGGACTGTAGAAAAATACGTCAAGGAAGTACGAAAATCGTTAGTCCAAACAGGTATCGCCAAACGACTTTTTGCGCTCGAAGTTAAAGCAGACCAACTCGGCTGGAACTCACAGTTTCAAAAAGAGTATGACGATATACAGATACTACAACTCAAAATCCGAAAATTGATCGAATACAAACTCCGCAAACTTCGCATGGGCGGAGTGCCATGGTCACCCAAGTTGCAAACGTATAGAACAGAGATTGAATTGTGGGCGATGATCCTGCGAAAACGGAAGGGAATTAAAGTGAGCAACACCCGCATTCGTAGATTCATGCGGCAGTCGGGCATTTGGGATGCTTTCTCACACAACAAGGAAGGTGTCACAATCAAACTTGCAGAAGCACACAAGAAATATCGTGTAGCCAAAAAGAATGCGGTTGTATGGCGCGATGAATTTATGGTCACCCTGGCGGAGGCAAGAGCCGAACGTAACAATACGTCGCATGAGCAAGAACTTAAGATGCTAAGGCGAGGGACAGATCAGAAAAAGCAAGCAAGGAACGTTAAGCGCATGATGAATAAGCTGGGGCAGAACGCCACAACCAAACTGTATTATACAAGAAACGGTAACCGCATTGAATGCACAGACAAAGCGAGCATGGAAGATGCATGCATATCAGAAAACACGTCCCGATTTAGCCAGGCAGAGACGACACCCCCCATGATAGAACCACTGGTTTCTGACCTTGGTTATTTAGCCGATACTGCCGCCGCCGAATGCATACTCAACGGTAACTACGAGATACCAGAGGACCTCGACCCGTACGCAGCTCTTCTCATAAGAGAGCTCCGCATGCCAGAATCTATTCGGACAGCGCCCTTCGTCACATCCTGTGTAACCACCAAGGATCACACTCGAGGCTGGAAGAAGCAAAAGGAAACGATCTCGGCGGACCCAGATGGGCTCACCTTCAGTCATTACAAAGCCGGCGCAACCGAAGACCTGATCGCGCAATTTGACGCCACCTTGCGATCCCTTCCCTATCAGCACGGGTTCACACCCGCAGCTTGGTTACCAGTGACTGATGTTGAAATACTGAAGAAAGCCGGAGTGTACGACGTGGAAAAAATGCGCACAATTCTTCTGATGAATGCTGAGTTCAACATGAACAACAAGAAGTTAGGAAGAGATATGATGAACCACGCTGAGCAGCACGGCGCGCTAGCCAGGGAGCAGTACGGGAGCCGGAGAAATCACCAGTGCATCCTTGCGGCGTTGAACAAGAGACTTACCATGGACCTCCTTCGGCAAACCGGTCGCGCCGGAGCACTATGCGCAAACGATGCTAAGTCTTGTTATGACCGAATCGTCCATAACATCGCTACCCTATGTATGCGCCGAATGGGAATGCCAAAGAACCCGATCCGTTCAATGTTTGCGACACTGCAGAGTGCATCTCATAAGATCCGAACAGCATACGGAGTATCGGATAAGACGTACGGCCCAGGCAGGGAACCACCCCTGCAAGGAATTGGACAAGGGAACGGCGCTGGACCGGCAGGCTGGGCAGTAATAAGCACCCCGCTTATCAACATGATGAGAACAGCGGGGTTTGGATTCTCCCTTTTCACAGCTATAACCGTCTCAGCCGTGTCCTTTGTCTGCTATGCATTCGTCGATGACACAGATTTGGTTCATACTGCAAAAGATGTAGACACTAGAGGTCCTACGATAATCGCCGAAATGCAGAGCGCCCTAGACCACTGGGAAGGCGGATTGAAAGCTACTGGCGGTGCCCTGGTACCAGAGAAGAGCTATTGGTACTTAATAGACTTCATATGGACGGGCGAGAAGTGGCGGTATGCGACGAAGACGGACATGCCTGGTGACATCTCGATCAACAACGTCGACGATACCGGCCGAGATACCCTACGACGGTTTGAAGTAGACATTGCCAAAGAAACACTCGGTGTATTTTTAGCAATGGATGGAAATAACAAAGAGGAGACATATCACCTTCGAAAAAAAGCGGAAGCATTTGCTGACTGTATTCGGACAGGATTCCTGACTCGCGAGGACGCCACCTATGCTCTCCATCGGACTATCATGAAAACCCTTGAGTATCCTATCGTCGCCACCACGATGGATAAGGCTCAATGGGATTACATTATGGCACCAATTCTTGGGGCAACGCTACCTCGCATGGGTTATGTTAAATCATTCGCACGCGACATCGTGTACTCCCCGGAAGATCTTTGCGGACTCGATATATTTCATCCTTGGCATAATCAACACCTTTCGCAACTGAAGGTGGTGTTGCAGGAGACCGCACTCCCATCAATCACTGGCGATCTAATTCGTGCATCCTGGGAACAAATGCGCCTCGAGATCGGCCTTCCAGGCCGGTCGGACAAGTGGAACTGGTCCGTGGTGAATTGTATAACCACGGACTGCTGGCTGAAGGACCTGCTCCAGTACGCAGCCCAACACGATCTCTATGTGGAAGACACACTTCCCGTGCTCAATCGGTATCGCTCCCAAGACCAGTTCTTAATGGCAGCGTTCATAGACAATGGCTATCGCAAGACACAACTTCAGATCCTGAATGAATGTAGAAAAGTTCTCCAGGTCAACACCTTGTCCGAAATCACATCTGCCGATGGCGCGTACTTAGAGCATTGGGCATGGACCGGAACAAGCAACCAGGAGCCACTGAATGACTACCAGTGGCCGAGACCGGCCCCACTCAAACCAAGACACTGGCAAATTTGGCAACAGGCAGTGCAGGCGACTTTCTTACAACTATCGCAGACAACCGAGCACAAACTGCGACAACCCTTGGGCGACTGGACACCAGAAGTGTTGGCACGCTGGCAATGGTTCTATTGTCCCAATGAAAATAGGATCTACCATCGAGAAGACACACGATGGCGAGTGTACTCCAAACAATCCTCTCGAGTCCAACGGCTCCGGTCCCTTCGCTTTACACGCACCGAGATTGCGGTAGACGAGCTTCCAGATGATGCGGATATGGCAACGATATCAAGCGGACCCAACGGAGTCAAAATCACTGGCACGTGCGCCGTTCCACCCTGCACCAAAACCCCACCGGCATCCACGCTGGAATCCATAGAAGAAGCTTTGGACGCAGTTGCACAGGCAGACAGATGGGCTATCGCATCCATCGACGTTAAGGACAACGGACGCTCCCTGGCAGCAGCCATCCTTCAAGGAAAAGCACGGGCGGTGAGCGACGGCTCTTTCAAAAACGCCATGGGAACGTCGTCGTCAATACTGTTCCATTCTCGTGCTAACGATCCCAATCGTATCATTAGTGTCAATGGCGTACCTGGCAACTCCAATGAACAGAGCGCCTACCGGAGTGAATTAGCTGGCGTCTCCGGATCCCTTGCAACCATCGCGGCTGTATGTCGTATACACGATATCCAAGAGGGCTCCATAACCCTTGGATTGGATGGCCGGCAGGCCTTGCTTGCTGCAGCTGGAGACTGGCCACTTAACCCGGAACGACCCGACTTTGATCTCATTACTGACATTCGAAGGAAAATCACAAAACTACCCATCACTGTCAAATGGAAGTGGGTGGAAGGACACCAAGACGATGACAAATCCACACACCTAGACGAGTGGGCAAAGGCCAACATACTCGTTGACAACATGGCCAAGGCCTTTTGGAATTCCTTAAACAAGGCAGAACACACGCCCAACCCCCAACGATTCGGAGACGAAGCTTGGGCCATCCACTACCAAGGCTATAAGCTGAATCGGATGGATAAGGCGGCCCTGTACCACTCAATCATGGAGCCCACAGCAAAGGAATATTGGCGGCGTCGAGGACACCTGCATGCGGAAGACATTATCACCATCGACTGGGACCTCATTGGCGCGGCGTTCCAATCCCTCACAAACACCAAAAAGCGTCGAGTGACAAAACACGCCGCCGGACACTTTGGGTGCGGAATCAAAATGAAATTGTGGAAGTTTCAAGACCACTCCGAGTGCCCTCGTTGCCCAGAACCGGCAGAGGACCCGCAGCACATCCTGAACTGTCCGTCTCTATCCGCAAGCGCCTGTTGGACTACAGCGTTAACAACGTTAGAAGGATGGATGACGAAGCATCATACCATGCCCGAACTTACTGTGGCCATCATCCGCAGCCTCAAGGCATGGAGACTACCGCCGGCGCGTCCGATTCACCGCTCCACAACCGTTCGATATGGATTGCAGCGCGCTCTTATCGAACAGAACACCATCGGATGGTATAGTTTCCTGATGGGCAAGGTTAGCGTACGATGGCAAGCAGTCCAGCAAAAGTACTACGAATGGCTGAAGCGCAGGAATACCGGTAAGGCTTGGGTCAAAGCCCTCATCCAAAAAGTTTGGCAAGTCTCGTGGTCTATGTGGGATCATCGCAACGACGTCAGACTGAACACGATCTCACCGTCCGACCGTCGAGTGATAGAAGATTTCAATCACCAAATCCGAGAGGAGTTTGTACTCGGGATTGACGGCATTGGACCCCGGGATCACCACTGGTTCGCAAAACCAATTGCACACGTTCTAGAATACGACAAAGAACACAAGGCACAATGGATTGCGTCGGTGGATCTTGCTCGATACCGCTTCACGTATCGGGCAGAATTTGCCGCCTCCGCAGTTCGACAGCAACGCGAGACGATGGAAGCGTGGCTGGGCCAACTCAACAACACATGAATTATGGGAAATCACAGGGATACTATATGTTATATTTTTCGTTTCGTTTTTCGTTCGCGGCAGAATCCATCTCGGCACTACTGCACGACAAGTTTAAAGTCTCCCAAAGACACCGGCGTTAGGTAGTCCCCTAACTAGGTAATCAATTGCGTTATTATTATCACTCATGTTCTGATTGGTACGGTCAGACGTTCCATTCTCAACATTGCCTGCTCCTTCATTTTCAAATACGGTTCCAACATTATTAGACGCAGTCAGGCTGTCGTTAAGTTCAGACTCGGATGATGATGGTGTTGTTCCTTCTCCTGTGTTCGTCAGCGACAACATCATTGTCCAGATCAGCTGTAACCCTCCTCTTTTATGAGGCACATAACTGTCCCCATTTACTGTCACCCATTTGCCCTTGATCGCATTTGTTCATGTTTCCCACCATTTCTAATCCTTTTGAAATCAGATGATGAAATTATGCTTATCAATTCGTTTTTCAAAATCCAGGCGCTCTTCCACCAATACCCTACTTTGTATAAATTTGTCGTAGTCACAAATGTATTTATACATTTACTGTCATCTTCACTAACAAATTCAAAAAAAGGTTTATATGCTCATGTATATTGTTTAATTGTGACTTTTACCCAAAAGTCACATATGCAGTTTTTAGACATGCACAGTGTGCACATTTGTTTAGAATCTTTAGTAAAACAATTGCGTTTCTTTCTGTGACTGTGACAATGTGCTTCACACTTACATACAGTCAACCTTAATCATTTAGAGATCAATCTCGCCAACTTCGATTCACTTACAAGATTCTTTCAAAATACGTTTCCCGTTTTCTTTGATCTCACAAAACAACGGTGGATACTTACAATTGCCACTCATCCTCATCACAATGCTGCCTCCACTTTGTATTCTGTCACTTCATTGGATCAAAACACTTTCCCGTTTTATCATATTTTCCAAAAAAACGGTGGAACCTCGATTGTCATTGTATCTGGTACTTCATTTCTGTCATAATCTTTGGTTGCCTCATATCCAAAACACCCCATATAGAATCAACGCATCCATACAACATGAAACTTACTGGTTCTGCCATTGCATTTATGAAAGAAGGAGCCCGTTCGGGTTTGCTGGATACAAATGCTATTTGCTATGACGGTAAAGTATTCTATGCTGGTCAGATCAAGTGCGCTGATAACCAAGAATTGCGCAAGCGTCTAGTCCTTCTCGATGAGCATCAACCAGTTTTGGAAGTAAGGGAACTAATTTGGCTAGGTACTCGAGGTAAATTTCCTAAGATCAAGCTAATTGTAACTGACGGTATTGAGACAATGGAGATGCAAATTGGCTTCCGTAACCCTGAACGCACGGCAGAATTCTTCCGCAAGAAGGGACCCCTATTTTCAGGGAAGCTGAACATTGGAAAGCGCTTTCGTCTTTTGGACTATACAACTCAGCTGGATGATTCGGGTTCTGCGATAGTGTTTATGGAAAGGATGCGGGCTGCTCATCACTCCAATCCTTCATTGATAAAAGAAGGGGTGTAAAGGGTAGACCCCTGCTACGTGCTAGCTGGGATAACTGGAGATTCTGTTGCCTGTGCCGGTTGGATTGGTAATGGGAACCAACGCCGAGTGATGCACTCTCCCGGTCAAACATATCTATACCCAATCCAAAGTAGCAAGCCACTACCTGAGGTAGAGGTAAATACGCATGATTCTCATCAGATGTCATGCGAGCTTGCGGACTTGGTAGATTATCAACAATGGAATTGCAACCTCTTAGATAACGGGACTCCATTTCTGCTCTTGACGTGGGAATATTGGTGTGTTCAAAAAAGTCATGTGATCTACCCATGACTTTTATCCTTCTACCGAATTGACTTATTATGGCCTCCCGGAGAACAGCAATTTGTGGCTTTGTGAATTGTATATTGGACCGAGTTTCGTTACGGATGGCATCCACAACCATATCTGAAAAAATCTCTGGTTCAACACTTGGTTTTGACGGCAGCTGTAGCAGTGCTGGAACCAGGGTGTGAAGGAGACCGGCCAAGTTGCTTGCATTTGTACGGCTTATATTGTGTACTAGACCACACAGGTGTAGGTGAAAATCGGTTTCCTCATTGGATAGCCTGTCGATGCCATCCTGCAGTTGGAAAGCTTTATTGACTAACATCTTCCGTCCTCTGCAGTGAAATACTCCTTCGCTGCAACCGGAAGGTAGGTCACATTACTTGGGTTACCCGGCCACGCATTGCTTTTCCAGTCCCCAATTGGTATCTCCCCCATCTGGCTTTCCTCTTCACCCAATCCGTTTCCAGTATATTCCTCCGACTTCTCGCTGAGATTGTCGTCCTCGTAGTTTTGGTTGTTGAGTGTGCCATCCTCGTTGTTTTGTAGTAATGACTGGCTATAACACCCAGTGCTAGTATTGAAGTGCTTTCTCCTATCCCTTTGTTGAACTCGATGACGGCACGATAGACAACTTACCCACCGTTCAGCAGGACTTGTACAAGCACATGTAGATATTATCCCATGACTCAATATATTGTTGGGATTGATCAAATGGAAAGTTGTGTTCTGTACCTCTCCGCACTTGTGACAATGGAACAGTCGGACGAACTGTGATGTGGTAAAGCCACTCTGCATCTTGTACGACAACTGTTGTAAATTCATCTTGGTCTAAAATTATGTCAAAATCCAGATGACGTTTGGCAAGAGTGATTGTAGATACGACAAAAGGTTTTGGTACTTAGACCAACATAAATGCAGTTGTTGTGGTACTTGGACAAAGATTTTGTTGGTAACTAGGCAGGGGGAAACACAAACGGTTATCCAATAGTTAAATTACTAACTACTCTTTCAATTGTCACAAATATGTCACATAAGGGAATGACATCCTGTCCCTATTAAATTTTTTAAAATATAAACAAGTCACATAACATTATGACGTTTGCCAAAACAGTTAGATCAACCAAGTCTCACTTTTGGTTGGTACTTATTCCTACTACTATAGTGTTTACATTGGCAGCTATGTGCACTATCATAGGTGACAAGTAAGTCACATAATGGAAGGACATTGGGTGCATATTAATTCTTTAAAAGTCACAAATATGTCACATAACAATGTGACATGAGTGATCATTCATGGTGTTAGGGGATATTTCTAAGTAAAGTCTTCCTTGGACGATCCACAATCAGACAATCCTCAAGTGCGTGTTGTATCCATACAAAATTATTGTATGGATACAAAATTGTTGTTTGGATACAAAGCTTGTTAGTGGTGAATTGAAGAAAGCAAAATGCCACCCACCAAGAACGAACTGGCGTCGATTCTGGAGGAATTGCTGCATGCGCCTACACCACACACCCAATCAAATCCGACAACAACAAAGAGGAGAAGGAAGGATGCCGCTATGGGCTATCAACATAATGCAAGACAGACAAAGGATGGAAGGGAACGTCCGGCTAAAATCATCTCCCATTGTACGGGCAATTCAGTTAATAGCAGTGATGGAAGTGCAAACAAACATCTACTTATGCTTGAGCCAACGGCGTTTTTTGCTTTCCTATCGCAGCTGAACCTATCAGCCACCGGCTGGTACACTAATCAAATGCAAACCTTGCCCGCAAAGATGCTGGAGTATGAAGATCTGACCACGGGTGCCATGGGGATAATACCACCGACTTTGCTATTAAATCTGCTGCGTGACTTAAAGGCTTCTCCGCATAAGACAAATACCTTTGTTTGGAGTGTCATAGGGAAAAAGGACTGCGAGACAAAGACGGGAAGTGGAAAATACGATATGTTCCACTGGGAGCAAAACAGTGACACAATTTACCGTGGTTGTGTACCTTCATGGAAGGAATCAATAACGCATTTGAGTACTCCAAGTCAGAGACTGATTGATAACTTTGGCTGCTGGGT
>OOGN01000013.1_pt1 | contig 12768 bp, 9 predicted proteins | sample 1670321 | NCBI WGS metagenome assembly OOGN01 (sample SAMEA98143168, study PRJEB22522) | marine metagenome | biome: marine biome; feature: marine water body; material: sea ice | place: Arctic Ocean | collected 11-Sep-2015 | depth 1.5 m | reverse complement strand
TGAGCCATTCCAAGTTAGGTGCAACCAAGTATCGGCAGAGTGGAGGACCAGCATCCACTATTCTACCTACTTCTAGTACTAGGTTATAAAAGGTAAATGACCCAGTACCAACCGACCATTGGAAGAAAGAACTTAAAAAGTTGCTGGAATTGTCCACCTTATTACCATCAAAAAAGTTGGGCCATTCCAAATAAAGTGCCACCAATTATTGGTAGGATGAAGGAGCAGCATCCACTATTCTACTGACTTCAAGTACCAGGAATTAGAGGTAAATGACCAAGTGCCATCCACACATGGGAAGCAGAAACATAAAAAGTTACTGGAATTGACCGCCTTAATAGAATCAAAAAACATAGGCCATTCCAAATTAGGTACCGCCAACTAATGGTAGAGTGGAGGAGCTGCATCCACTATTCTACTGACTTCAAGTACCAGGAATTAGAGGTAAATGACCAATGACCAGTCCTACAATGACAGAAATCTACCATAAATGTTCAACAATTGTTCCAAATCATACAATGAAAGAGATTGTAACAGTATTTGACAAATGAAGTGGTCTACAGAGGTAGTTTAAGCACACAATGCTCTATTTTCTAGACAACAAGTAGCCAGAAATAGGGGGAGGAGACCCAGTACTAATCCTACAGTACAGGAATAGTACTAAAAATTATCTGACATCGTCCAACATCATACCATGGAATAATAAGTAACACTTTTTGATAAATGAATGAGCCTCCAAAAGAAGTTGAAGGCTGACATCCACTATTCTGTGCCAATCAAGTAGTCAGGAATTAGAGGAAAATGACCAAGTACCAGTCCTACACAAACAGAATTCTACTATAAATGTTCCACAATGGTCCACTATCATACAATGAAAGAGATGAAAACAGTATTTGACAAATGAAATGGTCTACAGAGGTAGTTGATGTCCAGAGTGCACTATTTCCTAGGCAACAAGTAGCCAGAAAGATTGGGAGAAGACCCAGTACTAATCCTACATGGCAGTAATAGTACTAAAAATTATGTGACATCGTCCAACATCATACCATGGAATAATAAGTAACACTTTTTGACAAATGAATGAGCCTCCAAAAGAAGTTGAAGGCCAACATCCACTATTCTGTGCCAACCAAGTAGCCAGAAATACAGGTAGATTACCCAGTACCAGCCCTACACAAACAGAATTCTACTAGAAATGTTCCACAATTGTTCCAAATCATACAATGAAAGAGATGGTAACAGTATTTGACAAATGAAGTGTTCTACAGGGGAAGTAAAAGCCCACAATGCACTAGTTTCTAGACAACAAGTAGCCAGGAATAGGGGAAGAAGATTCAGTACTCATCCTACATAGCAGGTATAGTACTAAAAATTAGCTGACATCCTCCAACATCACACCGTGGAATAATAAGTAACACTTTTCGACAAATGAATGAGCCTCCAAAAGAAGCTGAAGGACAACATCCACTATTCTGTCCAATCAAGTAGCCAGATATACAGGTAGATTACCCTGTACCAGCCCTACACAATTGGAATTCTACTAAAAATGTTCCACAATTGATCCAAATCCTACAATGAAAGAGATGACAACAGTATTTGACAAATGAAGTGTTCTACAGAGGGAATTAAAGCCCACAATGCACTATTTTCTAGACAACAAGTTGCCACAAAAATGGGAAAGAAGACTCAGTACTAATCCTACACAACAGGAACAGTACTAAAAATAATCTGACATCCTCCAACATCATACCATGGAAAAATAAGTAACACTTTTTGACAAATGAATGAGCCTCCAAAAGAAGTTGAAGGCCACCATCCACTATTCTGTGCCAAACAAGTAGCCAGAAATATCAGACCTTTCCAAAAAACAAACGGTCTATCATTTACCCCTTTTTTCGAAACCCCCTTAACTCATGTCGACATGAGTTAACATCTTCGTAAAACTCGAGTGGAAAAGCCTACGGGTAAGGGGCAGTACAGCAGACGATTTTAGTATTCGAGTAAAGACTAGATAAGAAGCCGGACGGTCTGTCCGTCACACCTCCAATTTGGAAACAACGTTAACTCAAGTCGACATGGATTACCATTACTCGAGGTATTTTTTCAACTTTGTATCAAAAACACGAATCGTTTCACAAATTCAACTGTATCTTGGTTGGCAACACCATAATAATATATCAATATGTATTAGCAGAAAGAACACCTTGTTCGCAAGACACCCTTATCTACCCCCGGTACAAAAAAATCAAAACATATTAACATAAAAATCAATTTTAGTTGATTATATCTACCTTGACAAATACCAAATTCAACCCAACCTGGTCAAAGTAACACAACAAATATTCACCATTCACAAACTCCTATCATGGATAATGCCACAATGCTCCCTCACATCTGCTTGGCAGGGAAGCGTTCCACCCGAACGCACCCTGTTGTACCATTCTTTCTTCTCCAACAACCAAAGAAGGAATTTCCGGGTAACACATCCACGCTCTGCCTGTTTGATCGGGTAAAAAGAATCCTGGAATTGCAAACAGTTGACCATGTGCGCCTCGTCGGCTGCAGAGCACTGAAGGACATCAATTCCACGTTCGCCATGGGAACACCAACTCGTAGAGTTTAACATCGCAGCATTTTTTATCTGTTCCCATTTTGGCGATCATAGTTTGTAATGTTTCCAAACAGTCGTTATTTGCGTGTTGGCTGACGCTTGATTGTCAAAGAAGCGTGTAAATTTCAGTCCATCTCCAAGATAAACTCTTTCCAGGTGACTTGCATCAATTGGCTTTTTGGGCGAGGCGAGGACAACATATCCCGCTGGTGGATGTTGTAGTGCAAACAAGATCAGTCTTGCAATGACTATATGGTTGAGTTGGGCAAAATTGTTCTCATGGGTGCAACCGATTTGTCTGAAAAACAGATCACGCAATCTCGAGCTACCTGATCTTTGGAGAGGATAGAGCTCGGGTACAGCTGCCTGCTGGACTTGGGGACCCAGATCTGTGGCTGGTATCACCACAAGCATCGGGCCCATTCGATCCCAAGAAACAAGATCACGTGGGCTTGATCTCCAAACAATCGGAATTGAAAGATCCTCTTCGGAACGCCGGTGCGTGTGACTCATCTTTCCAAGAACTTTCTTGAAGTTATCAACTGTGAAAAGAGAATCTTCATCCGCATCAGGATTTGAATAACGGACCGACAAAAGATGGTCCATAACATAATGGCAGACAAATCTGGGAGTATATTTCAGCCATCGACCTTTTGCGTCCTCTGACGATCCATTCTTTGCAACATCCCAAAAACAATTCGCAATAAGTTGTTCTGGTAAAACAAAAACAAAACATATGGTGAGAGCTCCGAAACACACGCTAAAAAGCGGAGTTCGCTTTTTAGCGTATGAAATCGCAATTCAAAAATAAAAAAAAACGAAATCATAAAACAATAAAAACACGCTAAAAAGCGAACTTCGCTTTTTAGCGTGTCAAATCGCGAAGCGAACTTACCATTCGTAACAATCTCAGGCAAATTCTGGTTGAAGTTTCGAGAAAGGGTGAAGAAGGATGACCGAGAACCGTATTCAGCCTCCCACATATCGAAACTGTCAACAGTTCTGGGAAAAGTATTCAGTTTCCTTCGGTATGGCCGAGTAGTTGCAAAATTCCTGTGATCGACCGAAACTTTGGCGTATTCAGTGATCATCAACCACCATTCAACATCGTACATATCCCAGACAACCCGTGCCAGATTTTCAATCAAGATTACTTTCTGTTCCACAGGTAAGGATGCGACTGTGTTGTAGTCTGGATTTTCGAACAAACCAAACTCCTGTCCAACGTTGAGGGCATTACCGGTGGGGGATGAAGAGGATAGTAGCATCCGTAACGCTTTCCCGGTGTAATGGTAATACGCATTTGGACTCTGGACAATATTCCGCATTTGCCCCTGAAGTTGTTGAATGTGACGGGGAGCTCGGCGTAGGTTAACCTCCATGTCCTCAATTCCCGTGTATTGTGGCAGTGAGAGCAGCTTGGGATCAAGACCAAAATCAAGATCGTACGGCCTGTCGGCACCTTCGGGAAAAGGCCGCCTCAAGCCATCCGGAATGTAAAATAATTTCCTACTTGGATCCACATGCAAGCAGTCAAAGATCTTCTTTGTGATTGCACCAAAGTAGGTCTTGATTTGAAGATTCATGAGCAGCTGCTCAGCATGGAGTAGAAGTCGTGTCTTGATGTCCGGTGGAAAGTGCTCCAATTTGAATTCGGAATTCGTGTCTTGGAGCTTCGTAAAGACATCATACATCAACAAATCAAGTGGTTTCCGATTTTCCGAGATGTCCGCTGCCCAGCGTGCTGTAAACTCATCGTGAAGCAACACATGTGTGATGTCCAAATAGGGAATGTCGGGAAACTTGAAGTCACAGTCTTCCTGCTCCAAAGTTGTTCCAAAGAAGAATTCAAATCTGAGGACTGATGGAAATGAGTTTTTAATTGCAGCTTCTGCCCTTCTTGCCATTGCATTAATGGGAACCCAGCGCTGGGATAACTCCGCCAGATGTTTGTTCCTATCACAATCAAAGCCTGCATTGTAACGCAGCAATGCACGAGTTAACATCATGGGAAAGCCAGCCACTTCCTTGGTATCTTTTCTCTGCTTTCCAAGAAGGTGATGGAGAAAAGCTGGCATGTAGCATTGCCCGCCCGCGATATTCATGTCCGTCCTGGCAGGGGCCAGATGACGAATCCAATGGCCGGGTTGTCCAACCAATTCACTCTCAGTCATTGAAAGCATAACTTTTCCGGTATGGAGGGATCCAATCTTACCCTTTGTTCCAAAATGATTATACAAGTTGATCGACAAACTCCGACAGGCTGCAAAAATCTCATCTACTTCGATATCCTCATCATGCCCAGTGGGGTCCGTGAATTCACGTTCGGCAATCAAATTTTGACCTGCTGCAACTGTAGCTGCACCCTCTTGTGCATAGGAAGATGGAATTGCATTACCAATAGTCAAGAGATCTGAACCCTCTTCATCCATTATTGGAATCGAAACGAACTCTTCGTCTTCGTCCAAAATTTCATCAGCTACCGTTTCTGCTGTCAAAACAGCAGGAACAGGTATATCCAATGTTGGTTCCTGCCGACTAAGTCCACAAGTGAGCGTTTGAAGCAATATTGAAAAACGACTCATGAATTGTTGTACCTTACCGTTGGTTGAGAAAGCGAATGAGGTTTGCTTTCATTCTTTCGGTGTTTATGAGGAAGGAATAATCGTTATTTTGGTTGGGCATCAAGGTCGTGGCAATATCGAAAAAGTAATACTGGGAACCAAAATTGGCACCAACAAAAAGATCATCCCTTAGACTGGCATAGATGAGTTGAATCTTTTCCTCCACATAGGGATAAATGGCATCAAGCGTTGGACTCTCCGAACTTCTAATTTTGATAAAAATTTCCTTTTCCTTCATCAATTCTTTGAAGCCTGCCGCATTGGCCGTGAAGTAGTGGTTATGCTTGAAATCTTCAAGAAACTCTTTGATGAGTTCAAAATCAAGCTTTTCATTAAGGGGTTGCTCCCAGGCCATTCCAATATATTCACTTTTCCACATCTGATCACCTTCTTCAGTACCCAGGAGGTCTAGAGCGTTATCGAATTCCGTTGCAAACATTTTCATCCTTTCGTGGGATATGGTATAGTGTGTGTTTACCTTGACCCTGTCAAATTTCCTTTCCGTTGATTTGCTCTCAAAGGCAGGAATGCTATCAATTGAATATCGGGTGCGTGCTGGCAAATCAAAATCTGCAACCAGCAAGGTTTTCACCAAGTTCATACCGACCGTAATAACAGCAAGCTCTTCATTTCGAAACATATTAGATTTGCGCACAAATTTTGATCCAATATATGAGACATAAATGGACATTGCGTGACCCTTTAACGCATTTAGTCGGCACGTTACAATCTTGACATTTGGAAGGGCTTCAAGATTGATCTTTTTGGCTTTGAAAGATTTGTAGTAGATTGGACTGTCGACAAGCAATGTCGTATCCACTCCAAAACGAAATCCGTTGGATGACTTGATCCGTTCGATCAGGCTGTCAAAGCCAAAACTACAGTTCGTGCCACAGGCGTCAATTAGTTCCCTGAAATTGTGGTTCCCAAAATATGCGCTGTCGCAATCAAACTCTAGGATGCATCTTGAGTTGGCTTTCAGTTTGAACATTTCGGGTTCATCATTGTCGGCCAAATCATCACTTTCGTCGTCATCCGACTCATTACTCAAGGTTTCAAATTCATCAACATTGCTGCTGTCATACGACTTTATAAAGAGTAGACAGCAATATGGTATCATGTGAGCTAAATCATTAAACTAAAAATCACACACGCTAAAAAGCGAAGTTCGCTTTTTAGCGTGTCAAATCACGAATCATGAGACAGGTCACTAAAAATCACACACGCTAAAAAGCGAACTTCGCTTTTTAGCGTGTCAAATCACGAGATAATCCAAATCAAATCATGAGACAGGTCACGAGAGTATCGTTCCTGCAAACTGCGTACGTCTGAATCACGAATCAAGTCACGCAAGCACACGGACCAACTTTTGCAACAAAGTTGGAAGACCAGGACATCACTGCTCCCGCTCTGCAGCAATGTCTGGGACTGAAAAGACACCATGGCGTCGAGGGAAACAAAAACCTTTTCCAACTCATAAGAGTCAAGTATGGCAACATGGAGGGCCTGGACTTACCATTTTGATACCACTGCGACAGTTGAGCCAACAATTGAAGGAAGGAGTAGGCAAGGCTATTGGAAGGCTCCAATTTCAGTCTGAAACTTTTGCACTTTGCAGCTCCGTGTTGTTTCTTTTTGATGAGTTGTTGCTTGTTGCGGATCCCTCGAATGACAGAAATTAGAACCTTGGGCTCAGAACCAATACTTAAATCTTAATATCTAACCATAGTAGGTGCTTGCCCTATAGATTAAACATATTATTTTGCATGTTCCACTAGGATCCGTGATTTAATACAATGAAAGATTCGTGATTCAAAAGTATTGAGTGAGTCCGGAACTAGTCACCAATGAAACGAATCATGAGTCCGCTAAAAATCGGAAGTCGAACTTTTGCGTATCGAATCATGATTGCAGGCCTACAGACGAAATATTTTAAAATTTGACACGCTAAAAAGCGAAGTTCGCTTTTTAGCGTATCGAATACGAACTAAATTCTTGATACGCTAAATCTCGGAATTCGCTTTTTAGCGTATCGAATCAACAGTGCAGTGCTGGATGCAAGTACTTCTACACGCTGCAGAAAAGTAATACGCTACGAGGTAGGTTCTGTAATGTTGCTGAGAAGAAACTCGCGACCTTGAAAATGTAACATGTATGTTTACTAGTTAGGAGATGTTGGATCATTTTTTGGTTTTGGCTTGCCTGTCTGGTGAATGCCTTCTTCTTACTTTCTGACTGAGATGTTCATTATCAGAAGCATCCGAATCATGATCGCCCCTGTCACTTTCTTCCGAAGCTTTTGGTTTCGCAGGTCCGGACTTCTTTGAACCTGATTTTGTTTTCCTTTTTTTGGTGGCTATTAATTGTGCGACAGGATCTTCGTCACTGTCACTTTCTTCCGAAGCTTTTGGTTTCGCAGGTCCGGACTTCTTTACAACTGCTTTTGATTTCCTTTTATTGGTGGCTTTTAATGGTGCGACAGGATCTTCGTCCCCCGAAGACTTGTGGCTCTCGTCCATATCTCTTCTAGCCTTTTCCTTTGCCTTTTTCGTTGACGCTGACCTGCGCGTTTCTTGGGTTCGGGTACTTTTTTGTGGAGTCGCGAATTCGCTTTGGAATGGATCTTGTTCATGATCTGCCCCAGTCTTGGGACCGTAAAACAGTCGCAATCTGTCAGCAAACTTGTCCCCCTTACTTGCCAACCAGGATTCCAAATCATCATCGGTCATCTCCTCAAAGTTCGGATCTCCAGCATTGGCTTCTTCAGCCTCTTCGTTGTTCAAACCAGCCAAAAACGTTTTGATCTTTCCAGCGAGATTTTCTTGTGAACCCTCTGCTAATCCGAACATTGAAACCAACTGATCATCATTCATTTCTTCGAGTTTGGGAAGTGTCACTTCCGGGACGGTTTCTAGCTTCTTCGAGGTCGAAACAATATCATTGTAATTTTCCGAATTCATTTCAACCTCCAAAAGTGACTCCCAAAGTACCTTGTGCGAGACAAACGATGACGTATCAAAAGCAGCACCCTTGAGTTGAATCATCATGGCTTGTAGTTTTGTTTGAAGTTGCTCCACGATTGGAGTAAATGCCGCTTCCGGATAGGCAAGTTTCGTGCTTGTTTTGGAACCTGCAATCCTCACATTCCCACCTTTCAGGTACTTAGCGTCGAGTGCAACAGGATCCTTGTCGGCCTCCTCAGAACTAGACAATTCATCATCTCCAGTGTTCACGTCATACGACTTACGAATCATCTCAATATTTGCACCCGCGAGTGTGGCTTTGGATAGGAGGTCTCTTTGAACACGTTGCAACGATTCAATATTTGCTTGGGCATCCGCTCCCAACTTCATCTTTGTAACGGTTGCAGTGGTGAAGAAAGAAGATTCCATTCTCAAGGTAACCTCCTTGTTTTGGACATTGATTACATCAATGGATTTGAGGCTGTTTTCAATGAGTTTCAAATAGAAGCCAATTTCATTGTCGCCGATCACTTCGCATATCTTCTTGTAGCTAGCATCGGAAAGTCTTGACCATTTTTCTTCTTTCACCGACCTGTGTTCCAATTTGCATGTTGGGTTACTCATTCCAAACACAAGAATATTAAATACCTGGTCAAGCGTCAATGATCTTTTGTCGCCAGCGAATGTAAACATTGGCTTGTACCAATTGCGATACGGTCCGGGCTTCTTTAGGATGTTGAGTGTCCTCTGGTTTTCTATCCAGCCTTGATCCATAGTGAGCACGTCTTCTCGTAAAAGGTGCCCAATGACAGAAAGCACAATCGGAACGTTGGTGCGCGTACTTCCCGTTTCTGTCCTTCTGCACAACTTATTGGCTCCCTTTGCGGTCTTCAATATATCGTACAGTAACGTATTCTTTTTCTGTGTGTACGTTGGCGCCCTGACAAAAAACCCATGCGTATGGTAGATCTTGAGAATGTAGTAACACAAGGCGCACCTCAAACGGTGCTGATGAAGGAACACAAGGCTTGCATGTTTCTGTAGTTTGATTTCTGCTGGGGGGAGTTTCGAAATAGCCATGTCCTTCAACAATCTCACTGGTTTCAGGATTGTCATCATAATCCAGTCAGCAACGATGGATGAATCGTTCTTGTCCGAAAGAAAACCCTGCAAAAGACCAACGCAACAATATGAGAAAAGTTAAAAACAAAATATACGCTAAAAAGCGGATTCTGCTTTTTAGCGTGTCAAATCATAAATACGAAATTTGATACGCTAAAAAGCGAAATTCGCTTTTTGGCGTATCAAATGAAAAAGGCAGGTCACAGAATATGCAAATTCCCGTCCACACAATTGTCTTACCGCATCTTCGCCCTGGCCTGTCCAATCATCTTCAATAAATTCCAAACCCGCTTTATAGGTTCGATTACTTGGCATTTTCCCGGCCGCATCCAAAACTTTCTTCAAATGGTCCGCCTCAAATTCATTAGTGACACAATGTGTTATCATCGTCATAACCGTGATGGCAAGTTTGTTGTTTGTTGACACATGCGCCCAATCAATCTCATACGCAGTTAGCCCACAATTTGGGGGTTGCTTTGGGTCCAGAATGTTGTTGACTATCGTTTCGTTTTCAAGCAGACCAAAATCGATTTTGCTTGTTGAGAAAGCCCCCCTGATGTCAGCACTGGACTTGTCAACCAATAGGAGATTAAGGATTGTCTCACGGTACGCCTTGATGTAAGGGGTATAGGTTGTTTCCTCAGGTTTCGGCTGGTACTTTGTATAGAGTTCGTAGGGAACGCATGCATCCAAGAATTTTTGTGTAGTCATCATGTTGCTAAGAATGGTCTTCAACCCACGGGCCTGTGTATCATTGTTTTGCAGAGCCCGCCTCCGACTGAACTGTTGATATGTCTCCATGACTCTCTGTGAAAGTCCTTCACCATCACGAACGATTTCCGTGTAGCTTGGTCCAACTTCGGCTTTGAACTTTGCCAGAATCTTGTTTGCTTCTTCAAAAACCTTACTTGAATCTCGATTCATCTCTTTCACATTTGTGTTTTCGTACTCGGTATGATCCAATTTGAAATGAGTAGTAAGTGTCGGGGAAGGAATGTGGCCGATGAGAAACATCCCTGTCGAATACGTCCTCTTTTGTCCCTCTGACAATGCAAATCGGAGCTTGTGCAGGCTATGGAACAACAGCTTTGTCTTGTATACCATGTCACAGAAGGTCCTTGGATGCATGGCACGCTGGCTGAACTTTGTAATATTTATCTTGTGCTTCTTGCAAAGGTGATAATAGAGCCTGCACCAGTCGGCAACGGTTGTAAGATTATCGGGACATAGCAGAGCAAAACATTTTTCAAACTGCTTGAGAACCAAGACTACTTTTTGGTGGTCAGTTAGCTTGAGTTCTTCTGGAAAAGATATTTGATTTTCTAGTTTCCATCCCTTAGGCTGTGAAAAGCAGTGGTTAGTTTCCGTAAACCCAAGCAATGAAATCTATGTGAGTGCAACTTACCGCAATGGCTTCGTACGCGTCGACTGCTACCTCGAAGGAACAAAGCCTAGCATGAAGATTTCCATCGAACGGCGAATCATCCTTTGTCTCAGTCTCATTTTCAATAGCTGTGTTTGAAGTGGTCTGGGCTATGACATTGACTAGTTTTGTTTCCTTGTAAGTGGGATGTGTTCTGTCAATGTGTTCCTTTCCTTTTGTTTGTTCCTCCGATGCTTCATCTCCGGGAGTTGTCGGATCTTTCGGAAGGTCAGGATCCGGTGGATTCGATCCGTGAATTACTTCATAAGGTAGAAAGTTCACCTTCTGGGCAGACCAACCGAGATCACCACGTTTCACAATGCCATTAATGATTCCCGTTTCGTTTCTATCCGTTTTGTCCCAAATCCAATCCATGGGAATTTCACGATTGTTGATATGGGGTTGACACGCAGGCCAAAGACAGTACGTTTTGGTTTCTTCATCGCCACACACACGAATCCCAATGTGCGTGAAGAGCGATAGGATGGGAATATTGAATCCAAAAGACTGGAACTCGAAAACATTTTCGATCGCAACGTCAGGGTTCTCGGGCTTCCAGTCATCCCAGGATATAGGGTTCTTGTCGTTGGTATCAAACTCCGTCACAGGAACAGGGGTTTCGTTTTGCTTCAATGCATTGTAGGAAAGAACTAACTTTTTGATTTCCGGGAGTCGCAATTGCTGAAGGATGAATGGTTCAAACTCTTCCTTATAATAGTTGCATTGGGTTGGTGAGAGGGTGTAGAATGCTGAAAGTATTTTTGGGATAATTTGTGCTTTGTCAGTTGGATCAAAAATTTTCGAAACATGATCTTTCCAACTATCTGCCAATGTAGCTTCATGGATGATTTTCACAACTTTGTCAAGATCTTTTTTCCTCAACCAAAACATGTCCCGTTTCAGATTCTGGAGTTCATTGTTAGGAGTCCGCCTGTAGTGGATTACGATGCAATGTTAGTACTTGAAGATCTGAGCAAGGACAAAAAATTGATACGCTAAAAAGCGGATTTCGCTTTTTAGCGTATCAAATGATTAGTTCAGCCACACAGCTGACACATTCAAAAACAGGACACGCTAAAAAGCGGATTTCGCTTTTTAGCGTGTCAAATTAGACAACATGGATATTCCGGACACGCTAAAAAGCGGATTTCGCTTTTTAGCGTGTCAAATTAGACAACATGGATATTCCGGACGAGTCGACGATATAATGATACGCTAAAAATCACGAAGCAGATTGACAATGAAAATATGACACGCTAAAAAGCGAATTTAGCTTTTTGGCGTGTTGGAGCCGGAAGAGTCGACTCACAAAAGCACAGGGACCAACTTTGGTAAATGTCAAAATTGGGTTGATAGGGCGCGCACGCCAGCATTCCCAACCCCCTGGAAGGGATGGCAGCGAACAGGAAACGCACGAGACCAGCGTCGCGACGATGTTGTGGAGGCGATGACGATTGCTGCCTTTCGCAGGCAGCGAAACGAAAATCAATGGGAACGGATTCACTCACCATGCGTCCTCGGGAACGTCACCAAATTGCAACACTTCATCCGGCGAAGAATCATCACTCATGGCGAAGGGGATGATGTTTGTTGTTGATTCTTGTTGTTCGTTGCTTGCTGTTCCGTTTTTTTTCGTTTTTTGAGAAGGGCGCTTGGCAACAGTATTGCACGGTAAGCTATGTCGGCACAGTTTAACGGGTCTAAAATTCGCAAATATCGAACCAAGTCAAAAAATAAAATTAGCCACAATTTGACACGCAACCACGAGAAGCCAATTATCCAAAATTTGATACGCTAAAAAGCGAACTTCGCTTTTTAGCGTATCAAAATTTAGCGTATAAAATATCGAACCAAGTCAAAAAATAAAATTAGCCACAATTTGACACGCAACCACGAGAAGCCAATTATCCAAAATTTGATACGCTAAAAAGCGAACTTCGCTTTTTAGCGTATCAAATTATGAGCATTTGCATTTTTTACTGACAAACAATGCGTTCGATGTTAACCTATGAAATCATGTTCTAT
>OOGN01000012.1_pt1 | contig 12782 bp, 6 predicted proteins | sample 1670321 | NCBI WGS metagenome assembly OOGN01 (sample SAMEA98143168, study PRJEB22522) | marine metagenome | biome: marine biome; feature: marine water body; material: sea ice | place: Arctic Ocean | collected 11-Sep-2015 | depth 1.5 m | reverse complement strand
CTGACCAGATATTTGGTGCTGGCTAGTCCCCAGCTGCCCTGTTTTTCAATCGCTTTCTACTTTAAACTAAAAGCTCACAATTATTATTCACCAGCACTTTCAACCTACTTTCAGCATAGTGCATTATCGGCCGGAGGGGCTTCCGGAGCGCAGCGTAGGTGGCCCCGTAGGCCTTTTATCACTTCGAGCACTATAGTCGGGGTATGTAATTTTAATACACGTACTCGAATACGTTCCGTGTCACAGTCCTTGATCGATATCAACATACGAAGTAAATTTTAATATCAGCCTTCTGAAGCCTTTCGTTTAAATAGAATGTTCAATTATTGACTGGGGTTTTGAATAGTTATAGCGGTTGGAAACGGTTTTCGTTTCATACGGACCCTTTTTTACCAAGGATTTGTTTTAGGGGTGAGAATAGTGTTCGGGGTCAAATTTTGTTTTTCCTACTGCAGTCTTGGTACGGAATCCCCGTTCTGTACGGAATAGACTTCGTGTATGTATTGATGTAAACGGTTTGTAACGGTTATAACGGTATTATAACCCCCACTGAATTTCAATGCGGGTCCTCCACGGAATGTGGATAACCGGAACAGTATCACCAGTTAGATGCTATTTGATGATAGCCTTTTCTGTGATGTCATGGATGTGATGATTGCCTGTAGTTCTTCTGATGTGATCCTGGTAGCGTCGATCCATTCGAACAGATTGTCTTGTTTTTTTTTGGTTGTTGATAGTTGGCGCGTGTTTCTTTCGAGGTACCCGACCCATCGTTCTCTTTTAAGAATCTTTGTGTATTTGTGGCCGTTGCAACCTTTTGTTATGTTCCTTATACGATCCGGGTTCATGTTTTTTCCTGTGAAGAACAACGCAGAAGATAAGTTATTGCTTTGGTCGCCCAGTGTTGTACCACGAGATGCAAGAGTGTAGAATAAGCCTGGATTGTTGCCTTCAAATCCCCTGTTGCCAGGGTCAACGACAATTGATTGAATCATGTTCTGGGGTGAACCAGTAGGCATTGGTCCAACATTAGCCCCTTGGAATGTGTGGATTGTCTTGGCAAAGGCGAGCCGAAGCGGTATTTGAGTCATTCGACAGCAATTACGAGTGCAGCCTATTGTTTCTGGTACAATTGGGACGTAGGTCTCTGGTAGCAATTCGTGGAACCGTGGTCCACAGTATTGATCGAAGTCAACGAGGATATACAAGGGGAGATCCCGATTGTGTGGTGACTGACCAGGGGCAAATACAATATCAATGACTACCCCTATGCTGCCGTTGAAAAGTGCCCAGTCTGGGTTGATATTTCTGGCGCATATCGATACCCTGCAGCCAACGCAGCTTCGCAGAACACGAAGGATAGAGTCTTCCCCAAAATGGCTGTCCAATATTCTTTTTGTTTCTGGTTTGCCATGAATCCTCACAACTGGATTTAATGCAGAGTGGAGTTCGTACATTTTTTTTAGATTGCGTTGGTCCCTTGGGGCTTTGTTGGCAAAAAGCCAAGTGGACCTCTCAGAGATCGTTTGTAATTCTTGTTTGGTGAACCTATCGTTGTCAGGATGTAACAAAAAAGAGTGAAGATATTGGACATCATCTTCTGATAGTGTATCCCCCTCATTTTCAGCACGTAGTCCCCTGAGTATTCGATGGAAACGTAATTGGCTTGGATCTTGTCTCATGTTGGTTTTCAACTGCATGACATCTTTCCCCAGTTGTACGAAGAGTTGCTCTCCTCTGTATCTCAGTTTTAACTTTTCGTTACCCATGTTTGCTGGTTTTTTGTCAAAGGCGTAGAATGCCCCTGGTTCAACTGGAGGGAGTTGACCATCATCCCCCAAAAATACCACAACAGGGATGAACCCCCAAGGCTCTTTGTTGTTACGTCCCATGTGTACTGTTTGCTTGGCATATGATTCAAGAGATGCCAACAAGGAAGATGATATCATGCTTCGTTCGTCGACCATGAGAAGGACAAGCTTAGAGTATTTCAGAAATAGTTTTTTCATTGATTCCGCCGATGGTGTCGTCCTTGGTTGAAATGGTGCTATAGACCATGCACTGTGTATCGTCTTGCCACCCACAGAGAAGGCACAGCATCCAGTTGGACCATTGATGCATACAACGGAATCACAGTTGAACATCCTTTTGACGGCTGTGCTCAGAGTGTGAATGAGGGTACTTTTGCCTGACCCAGCAGCACCCCGTACTGTGAGACGGATTGGCTTGAAGTCTTTCATTCTGTTCTCCCTAGAACACATAATCCAGTCTCTAACTGCTTGCAGGATGTACTGGGCGATGTCTTTTTGATCATCATTGAGATCCTTCAGTTCATATGTTTTCCCGTTATTTTTCTGAGGTATCGTCATTTGGTTTCTGAGGCTGGTTTCTTGAGATCGGAAATTGGACATTTGTTCTGGGAGCCATTGTGAAACGACATTTGGTTCCATGTTTGGGACATTGATTCGGCATTGTGTCCAGTCATGGTCCACACCGTAGTCGTATTCATAACCTTCATTGTCTGTGCCAGCTCCGGAAAGGTTGGAAACCAATTTCACAGCGAGGGCAAGGTCATCTGGAATGTCATGTGCAAATTCCTCATAGGAAATACCTTCTCCATTGCTGGTTGGCTCCACGTATGATTGTTTTGTGAGATGCCTCATGAAAACCTGGTAGAATGGAAATTTTACAATGGATGGACATTGCGGCGAATAAAAAAATTGCCAAAATTCGGAGAGAAAATCCCGACCATCAATAATGAACTTTGTGTGCCAGGGCTTGTGTGTCAACAACACCGCCCGTGCATATTCTGATGTTGGGGGGTACACTGGTGTACAACTTGCCCCAGTGAAATGGGGAATTGTGAATTTGCTTTGTTTCTCGTGCCAACCTTCTGTGCCAAGAAAAAATGAATGTAAACTTTGATCTAGAAGCATCGATTTTGACAGATCCCGCTTTGCGTATTTGGCCAGAACTGTTGTTCTTCCTTCACCATCGGTTGCAAGTTTGTAATAGCCTGAGAGACTCACATTTGTGATCATTTCAGAACACAAAAAGAGATCAAGTCTTGCCAACTGCACCATGGCCTCTTGTTTGGAAACTAGTTTTTCCCCAAGAGATCGGTTCAAAGCTTTACGGGCAATTCGTTGAACATCCTGTTTTCCAATTGCGTCTTCTTTTGCAGAAAGTATCAAACTTTTTGTTTGTTCGCGTTCTTCTGCCAATGATTCAACACCCTTGCAGGCATAGGCAACAATGTAATCAGTCACCCTTGTAATATCACCTGGATCAGGGCAATCAGGATTACTTTCATATATCAACATCTGCACATCACAATTTGCCCTCCAGCCATGTGCTAGCAGCAAAGAAGACTGTAGTATGCGTCGATTCTTCCTTGGTAGATCCAGTCTCAAGAATCCACGAAGATCTCGCACAATCTTAGGGGAAGTCCGTAACTTGAAACCGGGTGTGTTGCACTTCCCTGCATCAGCTTCGACACCACATCCACTTCTACAAACTCGACGTTCTCGCAGCAAACCTTTCTCTCCTTTGGGACTGTACAATTGGTGAGATATACGGTTGTTATGAGATATTATGATTCGGGTTACCCGCGGATTGCGATTAACCCGATTTCAATGAACTTACATATGTTTCCTCTTGCGCAGACAATAGTTGGAACATCGGTGAAACTGGCAAGTGAAGAGGAGACGGTCTGCATCCTCATTGTCCTCGATGCATTTGTTGATGCATTCGTGGAAGTAGTGGGAAGCAGGATGGTCTTGGTTGGTGCATGTTTGTTGATCCAATTCCCCATCTGTTGACGCATCACATGTCATCGAGAAGGTGTCTTGCGCCCAGCGTCCCAGGAGTTCTGCATGTAGCTGTGTATGCCCATTCGAGTGTAAGTCATATGCATATCTCATGACACCTTTGTTGTCGACAATTGCCAGCATATGAGCGTGGATCTGTCCACGTCCAGGGGCAAATTCAAACCGTAGCCAGTGGTGTTTGATTTTGAATATGGTCTTCCCAATTGTTGTCAACCACTGTTTCACGCGTATCTGGAAGTATTCTTGGATAACCAATGTGAACTCGTTGATATAACGGGATGTACCTGGTTTCGTAAGTACTGGGGCAGGTATATTGGCCAATTTGTATCTCTCTTCAATGAGTCTTTTGATGTCTGGCCAATAGTACTCTGCACATGATAAGGTGATAAAAAGCGACGGAGCTCCATGTCCGAGATGTGCATGGTGATTGATCCACGAATAAACCTCCTGTCGTTTCTGACGCCAGTAGGCAGCAGACCCGGACACTCTGAATCCAAAATATGTTATTCTGTCAATCCACCCGGTTTGTCCCGAACGTATTGCTTCTTGTAGATCTCCCAAAGAGGATGGCCCATCTTTGTAAAATGAGTTCACAAAGTAGCTGCCTTGGTTCATCACATTCTTGCGTTGTGAATAATTTAGTGTAAAAAAACACCACATTTTGTCCCTTGCAAACCGTCCATCTTCATAGAGCAAAAGATGTCGGATCCACTGATCCAGCTCTATTGGTTCCATGTGTATTGAGTTAATGTCACCTACACCCCCAGGGAATAACCATGGAAATGCCTTGCAGAATATTCTTTCTGATTCATCGTACTCATCGACAGGTTCTTCAGAGATATATGGAAAGTCAATTCGTGTGGTTCCAGTTTGTGAACTGCAGTCCTTTATGGATTCTGTGATGCCATCAGTGATGGGCTGGTCGACTTTCCCCGGGCGATTTCTACCCGTCGGGAGTATACCAAAAGTGCGATCACAATTGTCACTTTCCTTGGACCCTCCATTCAAATCATAGTCACTGATGTCAGTAGATTTTGGATCTTCTTCAAGACTGACAGAAACTGCAACATCCAGGTCCATCTCTTCTTTGTCCCCCATCCATCCTAGATTGGATTCTTGTATTTCTATGTCTTTGTAGACTTTGTTGTGACGTTTTAGCCATCGTAGAGCCTTTAAGACGTTGTCTTTACGGATACGGAATACCAAAGAGCCAGGACTATCATCCTTTGATTTGAAATGTTTCACCACACTGATTGCATTCACATTCTCCAGTAGACGTGGTAGAATTGTACAGATCTCTTCCACCGCTTGAGGGAAGCTGCAGACATGACCTTTTGAGCCATACGCACCTTTATGAAGATGCTGCATAGGAATGTAGGGCGAGATCTGTTGTATCAATAGTTTTTCTCCTTCAGTCAAATTTGACAGTTCGGTGGGGACGTGGTGTTGCGGTACCCCATCGTGATTAAACCAAACTGGCAACCATTCTGGGGAAGTGGTCCTTTTCTTCGCAATACAACGTTTGCATCGGTTTAACCCTGTACCTCTCATTTTAACAACCGTCAAAGTCAGACTGACAGAAAGACAGAGATCACATCGTCTATGTTTCAAAGATTTCATTGCAGTTTCGAAAGCCTCGATGCATTGTTTTGATTGAGATTGAGTGGAACTTTGAGACAAAATAATAACAGAGATAAAAGTGAGCTGATTGTTCGGGTTAACCGCGGTTGGGGGATAACCGGAACTGTCATGATATAGATAATTCTGTATACTTACGCTTCGCTGCAACAGGGATGGCACCAATAGGGGTGAAATGGTGGAGGGAGGACAATTGTATGGTTGATTTGGAGTTTCAAAGGCTCACGCCTTATCTGTTGCTGCAATTGGCGTTGCTTTTTCTTTGTCTTGGTTTGTTTTTCCCTTGCGCGTTTCTTCTTTGACCGCTCTGTTGCATTTTGGGCAGGCATTATGATGAAGTTTTCCAATGCGGGTTGTCCACGGATTGTGGATAACCAGAACAGTATCAACAGTTAGATGATGTTTGATGATGGCCTGTTTGGTGTTGACGTGAATATGATGATTGCCTGAAGTTCTTCTGCGTGTCGACCACGGCTCGGGGATAAGCCGAACACTATGTATTGTCTGGGTATAGTGCGGAACTTGTTTAGTCTTGAATTGTCTTTGTTCTTTCTTGTTCGGGTTATCCACGGATGGTGTAGGACCCGATATGTCTGGCAGCACCTAAATTGAAATGAATGTACAGATATAAGTGATGGTTAAAGCACAAAGTATTAACACACTTGATATATCATACAAAGGTAATCAATATCAACCCAAAAAACACATGAACAATATTTGACAATTCTTCCAAGATAACGTAGATTGAGTACAGGTCTTCATTGTGATCAAAGAGGGACTCCATGGGCAAAAGCATCAATTTCGGAAGGGAGAGATCCTGATATAAACATTTGGTCGGTGACGCCATTAAAGAGGGATTTTGTGATATTGATGACCTCATTGTTGAGAAAGACCTCTTTGAGACTAGCATGGGGAACAAATTCCATCCCATCCACGGCCCCTTGGAGTTGGTCCCAGAAGACACCACCTACCCCAGCCTGGCGTGGGTTCATCAATTCAGGAATGCGAATGTTCCTTGAGGTCTCAGTCATAATCATTCTGTAACAGACCTGGATATCATAGTCGTTAAGAACCCGGGCCATATTCCTCTTGATGTGCTCCCTAATTGAGTCGGAGTTTTGTCCATGGGGTAGGTAGGTATAGAGCCCTTGACGATGCAAAGTCAACTTAGTCCCCCCTTCATTAACCTTAACAATTTTGGTATGGGACACATTGTCACCCGAAGGAGCACGGAAATGAGCACATCTCATCTGGGTGAAGAATTTACCAAGGGGATTTGGAGTATTCGCGCACTCTTGTTCGATGTTACCGAACACATCCACCCATTTTTCGGGCCGTTGGAGCCAATGTGTGAAATCCTGACGCGTGTCGATGATATCAATGAATACAATCTGGGCAACAGCCGATCCAGGAACGTTGGGCCAATAATGAATAATCAATTTCATTCCTTTTGTTCTGATAATAGTACGCATCCTCTTGGCGGCCGGTGATTGGCTGGCAAGTACACCATCAGCGCTCTGATCATCATTATTGTTTGTTGCTTCTTTCATTGCTGTGTTTCCGTCGACAACGTTAACCTCTGGAATATCATCCAAATCAAGCGTGATAGGATGTTCGGACCGTTTTAGGTTGGACCTTTTGACATCGTACTCGGCCTGGGGTTTACCATTATAATTGATGGTAGGGATTAATCCTGATGCTGTCCTGACATTTGTCGCAGATTCTGACTTCTTTTTCAAAGAAGTTCGGAAGGCTTCGAGCTCGTACATAGATGCAAAAGTTTTAACAGCAACCGCACCATCTGCTGTGACACTCTCAGGAAGCTGACCCAACATCAGTGTTGCCTCTTCACGGCTACCCGTAGATACAACATTACCGCTCAGTTTGAAATGTATCCCATAGACCTCATCCAACTTTGTTGTAGTACATTTTTCAATAATGACTGCCGTCGTATTGCAAGGCTCGGCAGGTGTTTTGACCTCCGTTTTTGATTCCGGTACAATCTTTTTGTTGACTGGTACCTCTTTTAGACCGCGAGTACTCTTTCGTGGAGGCATTTTTACTGTTCACAGGCAAACCATACGTTCGTAAGTTAGTATGGTCAAAAATAATTCAAATAGGACATATTATAACGGCTGGATTTTGTCAGACATACATAAGACAAAGCATTCCGGTAATCCGCCAATCGTGGATAAGCTGAGTGTATATGGTTATGTCAGACAAAGAGATCAGCTGATTTTGGCTAGATGGCTCGTAGATGATTGGTCGGGTTATCCGCCATTCGGGGATAAGCCAACTTCATGTTCTTGTTTTGCTGTTACCGTGGACGACGATTTGCCATGTCGAAGTCGTGTCACATAATTCTACAAAATCATAAAAGAATTATATACATACCTTACCGTTGTGAAGGTCTTTTGATTCTGAACACTGTAGTGATTTATGAACATCTCACCAATTGTTTCTAGAGATCGAGCGATTCTTGTCTTAGGAGTAAACACAATATTTCACTGCCAACGGCATTTTCATACAATATTTCGATTCATATGTTTTTGTGATATATTATCATTCAGAATGGCTACTACAACTATTGTTGGCGGTTCATCCGTGAACATTCGTGGCATCGTTTATGAAATTTGTTTCAACGACTTGAAAGTATCTTCCATTAGCTTTGAAATATCTCCCCTGCGCAATATTTGGTTGTAGACTGGAAATTTGGGTGTCTATGTACCAGTTCTTTATCTTTATTCATCTCTTCAGTTATTAAAAAAAAGGATCTTGTACAAAAGGTTTCAAATTTGTTTCTATGTCCCTGGTTTCAGCCAAATATCTTCTAACAGTAATAGCTTTGAATCTAGTGATAACATGGATTTCACAATAATTGTATCTACAGTTCAAAAATTTGGGTTTGACTATGTATTAGGAATTCGGGATTCTTGACAAGTATAGCGACGATATGCAATCGCCCCTAGATTATTCATTTAACATATCATATTTGTTCATAACTGTATAAGATATTAAACAATGTCCGTTGATACGTATTGTGATTATATTCCACTTAGGGCTAAACAAATTGATATACATATATATAGTGTTGCATACATAGATATTGGCATGGCCATGACGCCTTCCTCTGAGCCGATGACGCATGTTCTTCTCACTTTATACAAAACGATAGGCTATCGGCGTCCCCATGACATGCACAGGACTTTCAGGTACCGTTGCAGCGGCCTTTCAAGTAGCACCCCTGCGTTGCTGTCATAATAATATGTTTGCATAAAACAAGATGCCGCCAAAGAGAGTCGCAAAGGCCACAAAGCCAAACAAGAAAGCTGCAACAAAAAAGGCAACTCCCAAACAAACTTCTTCTGCACCAACATCCCCTAGCCGCAACACACGTTCCAACACTACAGAAGGACAATTGTTTACACCCGAACAACCCCCAAAAATCCCAACTACGGACACCGGCGACGACGATGCACATGAAATGGACAATGCACGTCAAACGGATAATGCAACTACGACTGACGTCAACCAAGATGGGGTAACAACCGCTGCAAAACCCGCATCTGCTTCCGTCACACCTACAAAATCACCACCGTCGAATGGTGACAGTCCAACGCAAGACTACGATGAGGATTCTTCCGTTGAGGAAATCACCAAGGTCCAGGTGGAACTACCACCCCCATCCATAAATGACAATGCTTCTTTTGAAGACTTGTTTCCATTTGTTACCGACAAATCGCAGGTATCATCGCCCAATAAAGGAAACCCTGCTAGTAAGGAGGTCTTTTTGGAGACCTACAAGGACTTCAAGGCGTACTTGCTAGGAACAAAACAAAATAAAATGCCCTCGATTCAGCATAAGAAGTCCATTGGACAGATCTACATTGCAAGAGATGGTACGTCATCCGGTGGATGACTCGGGAAGCTCCGCGGCAAACTAAACTCACCTGCCTCTGTGTTCTATTCTGTTAGAGCCATTGATGAATCTAATCGACACGAACAAAAGTCGATTAGACGATCTACCTGATGATCTCCTGGTTCAATTAACCGTTCCCTTGTCTACCACACGCCTGACTGAACTAACTGTGCAGGGTGTTAGTGGTGTCTCACTTTTTGTCCTAACACTTTTCATCCCTATAGAGAGCACCCTCAACATTGCGTACACCCTGCCTGTGAACCACCGACTTGTGGACCAGGCGCATCTGTGTAATGCAAATGGTCATGAGGCATCAATAGCAGAAGCGATTTATAAAGATGCTACTTGTAAGTGCTTGATAAAAGGAAAAGGACCCGTATACATATCGACATGGCCGTTTCTGATGACTAATGTTGGCATTGCAGCCTCTAGACAAAACCAGTCTTTCCAGAGCAGCGAACTTGAGGTCGTCTTCTATGAGATCGCCCGTGCGGTGGAATCCCAAGAATTGAGATTCAACAGTCTTTCAAAGCTGAGCGTTGACATTAGTCTGGGGGTAGACCCAAAAAAAAAAAAGATCGTAAAGATCGTCGACCAAGCCGTTACGTGTCAAGTCACAGGACTTTCAGCATATCGATTTGGTCTCAACGGAATGAAGACATTGGCACACGTGTGCGGGCGTCCCATTGGACATCAACTCCCTGATGTGTACGATTGGGCACAAATATTGTTCCATCCAGAAATCCAAGGCTTGGGAGCCACTATTGAAGCATTAAACCTATTGGCAGCAAAGTTCAGCGCCCCCTTTGTATTTAAGCCAACAGCCCGTGTTGTCGATGCCAATCGGTACTTCCATTCATGGTTTCAGTCGACGCATAATGTCCGCGCTGGGATGGTTGAGGGTGGTCATCGCTGTGAGACGGCAATGCGTACCTTCTATGGATACAAGATTGGCCAAACCGTGCCGCTTGTACCTTTGAAAGACTTCAGACCAATCGATGCAAATTCTACACTTGTACAACCATTCTCAGTGAACGTAATCCAGCCAGACAGCAAGCACTTTTTGATCTCAGATGATGTCTTAGGCCGGATCCGCGACTATAGCGAAGAAGCACAGGGTCTGCGAAGCCAGGTTGTGAACCCAACCTATAAGACAATGTGGTGGAAGATCTACAGTCAATGTATTAAAGTTGTAAAACAACCAAAATTCAAGGTATTTGACGAAATGACAACCAAAGCGTTCGTCGATCATCCATTCGAGAAGTCGGTGGTTGACGACCCCTTCACAGCTTTCATTGAGGCAATCAAGGATGTGGTAATCGACCGGTATTTTGATACGGAGCCTGGGAAAGGAGAGATGCAAGCTGTCAACAAGGTTGACTTTGTTCAGGATGTCAAAGTCCTGAAATTGCAAGGACGTAATTTTCAAGGCATCAAGGATGTAAGTATAAAACCGCCAGGGGCAGATACGTAATGTGGTATATACATCCTCACGTCATCTGCCATATCATAGACACTTGATGAAAACGGCATGCAGAAACAGAGGTTTGCTTCTGAACAAACGGGCAGAAAACACATAGGAAACTGTCTGGGTCTATACGCCACACTCGTACTCTTCACGTCGCAGATGGTGACAAGAGAAGCTCGTCGTGGTCTTCGTAAGTTCTTGTCCAGTTCCATGAAAGATATTCACCACCCCATCTTGTTTGCAAGATATGTTATCGCTCCTGTCAACCATATCCTCCATTCACATATAACGGTCTTGAAAACCAAAAACCACATAGCCATTGAGGCAGGGGTGGGACTGAAGTTGTATTGGCTGACTCGACAGATTCTGATCCAACGAATGCTATCAGTCCTTGATACATATGGTTGGGAACCAGAGTGTGTCTATAAAATCAATGACGAGAAGCACTGCATGGAATGGGTGGTTTCAAAACAATCAAACTGGGGATGCAAACACACCACAGGTATTAGGGGTGTAACCCAACTATTCTTCCAAGCATACGCCATCAGAATGAAACAGTCAAATAACCTTTTCGAGGACCTCACCGGTGGGACGAAGCTTCTCAATGGCAAAGGAATCTTCAACAATCCGAACGCCTCAACGAAGTTCATAGGCAACGACTTTGGTTTAGGCAAGGAAGGAAACCTTTCAAAAAGCATGCATAGCGTCATCATTGGTGATGACTCCATTGACCATAAGTATGCTTTTGATGCGTGGACGGCCTCCCAGAAAAAACCTACCAAGCGCAAACGGAAACTCGCGCCTTCAAAGAAAAAAGACAGCAATAAAGAAGACACCAAGGAAGAAGGGGACAAGACAGAGGTCCCCACGGCAGAAGTCCCCAATGAACAAGATGACTCACGTAGAAGGTCAACCAGGGTGTCAACCCATACCAGCGGCTATGCTGAAGTGACAAACGTCGAAGAGGAAGAAACCCAAGCTAATGATGACCCAAAGCAGAAGAGGCAAAAATCATGTTTGCATTGTGACAGACTGGCCGCTGGTGTTAAAGAATTACAAGGCAGATCAGATGAACTCACAGCTGAAAGAATAATCCATGAGATGGAGGATTTGCTACGGGCAGACTTGCCTGGTATGGATGACGTCTTGTTGCTGGCGATTGACACGGTTAATACTGATGAGCTGGAAGAAGATGACAATGACAAACAGACGGAAGAGGTGGAAGCCGACCGTGGACAAGAGGACTTGGAAGTAGAGTCGGATTAGTATGACAACAAAGACCCTATGACAACGACGACAATGGTGGCAATGTCAAATTGTGCTTTACATATCTAGATAATCATAATAGCAATATATACATCTTCAATCAAAGTGGACCTATTCTTCGTGACGATGTCCTTTGCGGGTTATCCACCAATTGTGGATAACCAGAACAGCATCAACGGTTGGATGATGTTTGATGATAGCCTGTTCTACGTTTTCGAGGATATCAAGATTGCCTGTAGTTCTTCCGTTGTCGTCCACACATTGTTGATAAGCCGAACACTATGAATTGTCTTGGTAGAGTGCGGAACTTGTTTAATTGGGAATTGTCCATGTTCGGTCTTGTTCGGGTTATCCACCAATGGTGGAGGACCCGATCTATCTGGATAGACACAATTCCGATGGATGATGTTTGATGATAGCCTGTTCTACGTTTTTGAGGATATCAATAGTGCATGTACTTCTTCTGCAAGTTGTCCACGCGTTGCTGATAAGCCGAACACTATGAATTGTCTGGGAAGAGTGCAGAACTTGTTTAATTGTGAATTGTCCATGTTCGGTCTTGTTCGGGTTATCCACCAATGGTGGAGGACCCGATCTATCTGGATAGACACAATTCCGATGGATGATGTTTGATGATAGCCTGTTCTACGTTTTCAAGGAT
>OOGN01000011.1_pt1 | contig 12803 bp, 10 predicted proteins | sample 1670321 | NCBI WGS metagenome assembly OOGN01 (sample SAMEA98143168, study PRJEB22522) | marine metagenome | biome: marine biome; feature: marine water body; material: sea ice | place: Arctic Ocean | collected 11-Sep-2015 | depth 1.5 m | reverse complement strand
GTACAGATCGTGTCCCCAAAGCGTGTTGCCACTCTCCGTGTTGGGCGCCGATCTTGCGAGTTCTCATCCAATACTTGGAACTAACTTTTCTAGTGATTCAGTTGCGCTTGCGCAACACTTGTCGAATCCGCCACGTAAAAGTGGGCTCGCCTGACGCCTGAGATCCGGTTCCAAACCGCGTACTCAGCAAGTAATCAGCAAGTTGTAGAAGATACGACTTCTTCATATCCTCCAACGTGTCCCATGCTGCGCTGCCGTCCTTCTTGTACGAGAATCTTCTATCTTTGCGTCGACGCTTGATTCCAGTGCGATTCGTAATGAATGGTTGCTTAGCTTCCGATCCATCCGTTCGATGATCCACGATCACTCGGACATACGTGTTGGTTGCCATCATAGTCTACCTGTGGAAACATGTTCTCGGCAATGCCAATAGGCAAGCTCCCTCTCATACACTCAGGTACGGCCGAGGCAGAAGTTTCACCCCTTGCAGTACGATCGTTGAAGACGTCTGTAAAACCCATGTCCGCTTCAAGAACCTTGGGATCGTTCATGGTTTGGTTGAATTCCTCCTGGAAATCCGCATCAAACTCCATGCACTCAGACCAAACTGGCTTTGCTTCAATAATTATCAGTACTAAAGTTGGGATAACCATAGTTGCTTCTTGCTTGAGGTCTTCATGAAAAGCCAGAATCATGGAGGAATAGTTTGACATTTGATCCACCGCCATGAAGAGGTTCCATTTGGGTTGAGAGGACAATCTTAGACCCATAATCACTTCTCTGAGCATCATTCCTAGGTCTGGGCACTGGTAATCCAATCCAATAATGGTAAAATTCCTAGCCGTACTCGTCCGGTCATTGAATCTTTTTTGCTTGGACTTCATTCGCTCCACGTTCTGAGCCGTCTTGGGTGTGGTGATAAACCTAGAGTCCAGGGTATATGGGACGAAGCGAGCTTGTATGCCCAATGGAAAGCCTTCTTTGTTCCTACTGCTGTACAAATCGCTCAATGCCTTGCGACAAGCAGCTGATTTTTCCCAGCTGGTCCACACGTGTGCAGCCCGAACGAAAGCAGCAATCTTGTCATTGGCCTTGGAGGTCTTTTTCGCAGAGCCTCTTTTGGTGCGGATCGGCTCCATCCGAACTTCGATTGGTATCTCTTTGAATTCCGAGAGCTGTTCGATAGCTGCCTCCAGATTCCGAGCATTAAAGGCCATATTGTGGGTACCAAGAAGCCATCCAGTACGGCAGGTGAATTTTGTTTGGAGCTTTTCCTTGTAGAACACTACAAAATGGAATGACACAGATGGGGCCTCCGATCTGTGTCACCCATCTGTGTCACTTCGAATCTGCGTGGACAGATTGCCACGAGTGACTGTGATGGTTTGATTTCTGGATGTGACACAGATGGACGCCGTATTGAGCGCTTGTAGCTTTTATCTGTGTCACATGACACAATAGATACCCGATCTGTGTCGGATTGGCAGGATACTTGTGACACAGATCGCCTGTTTGCTCCTCACATGTCTCCACAGGGGGCCAATCATTACCATCCTTCTCCTCCAATCAATAACATTCCTTTTACATTCTCTCCTCCAATCCAAAACAATTGTGTTACATTCTCTCCTCCAATCCAAAGCCTGGAAACACGTCATCAAAATGGTACCATACCTTTGGGTCAAACTAGTCAACCAGCAATTCAGAAGTCAAAAAGCGAGGGCCTGCAATATTTATTTCGTCGTCAATACATCATTTGCTAATACTATTATCATTCTATATATAATACGATCCAAATCTACTACCTGGTTCCGCCTCGACGACTAGTGCGCTTCCTCACAGTACCATCCTGAGTGGGTTCCTCTGCATACCTCGTCTCACGTATTGCATGACAAGGGGAACACAAGATTAGGCCACATTCCATACCAAGTTTTCCGGGATCGTCATCTGGGGCGCAGAAGCCCTTGTTCGCCTCATCACAGTAATATATATTAGCCTTCGGCGACGCGAGGTGGATCGCCCTGATTGTGTCGGCGCATTCGCCGGCGCATACTGCCAATTCGAGGAACCCGGCCTGCTTCAGATAATGTTTAATATGGGGTGGTTCCATCACCTTCAGCTCCAATAAATCACCATGGATGCACCCCTGGCACTTAATCAACGGTGGTCCCATAGGCACAGACATTGTGGACGTCACCATTGGCGACGTCACTTTGTTAATGCGTCGGCGTTTGTGCCTCGGATCTTGGATGGCCGGAGGGCTGTCGGTGGGGGTGTCATGGTCCAATTCTGGCATGATGGGCTGCATGGCACTGTTTGTTTCGGCCTGCAACTCGGCCGAGAACGCACTGACGCCATTGTCAGAGGAAGCGATAGCCACAACTTCTTGGCGTTTTCTGGTGGCTGTCATGGCCTGACGGTAATGGAGAGTATTTTGCTTCTTGACTCTTTCCACATGGTCTGGCGTTACCAAAGGCTCGATGGTTGGTACGATATTTGGTTCCAAGGCCAAGGGCTTTTGGACATTACGGACCACTGCCGCCCAGTTTGTGGCTACTTGTACTTCTGCCTATAACACACACGGTACGACAGTAGTTGGGGTGAGTCAAGAATTGGGTGACTCACACAAACGGATGGTAGAATCGCCCCCTGGCTTACCGGGGTACTGGGTGTGACATGGGTATTACCTCGCGGCAAGTCCCACCCGAGCTCATTCAGCAAGTCATTCCCACTCTGATCCAGTTCATTGTCTTGCTCCGTACCCCATGACGCCTGCAATGGGGAGTGTACAGCGTCATTGATAGTCGACAAAAATGGCGCTGCCGAGGCGGCTGTGTTATTTGGGGAGGAGTGATGCCAGGCGCCAGTTGACAGACTGTTTACAACTGGATTGTAGTTTTGCCCGACAATGTTTAGCTCCTGTTCTGTCATGCTCAATGTTGTCACGCCATCTATCGATACCAATTTGCGAACGCCCACTTTGACCCACATGTTCCATTGATCATCCATTGAATAATCGACCTTCAAACATATTGAACAGAGTTGGGATTTACACATCAGGTTGAGCTGCATATACTACATATACCCACATAATTTCTGGTCATGTACCACCATCATCACGCAACACAATGTACTTACCTGGTCCACGGCCCTTTCCCCCTCTGTGTTAGGGTTGGTACGACTATTGAAAAAGACCTGTTTTGGACGTTTCCAGTTCCTTTTGGTGTTCGCCTTGCCCTGCTCAAGATTCACTCGTACATGGTGCCGGTTCCACCCCATACGAAGGATGTTGTTTTTGTGGTTTTTCGCGCAGTAACTGTACTGCTGTTGAATGCAGGTTTTTTGCCCACCACGCATGTCTGCGGGTTGTACATCCATCACAATGCCCAACGACGCCGTGATATGCCTCGTGGTGGCCTCTTGATGAGTTGTGCCATGGGCACGCCGATAAACCTCCGCACCATAGTAATCAAAGATGAATGCCATCCTTTTACAATTGGTCGGCCCCGCACATTGCTTCCAGGCCAAGCCAATCTCACTGGGTTTGCGGCAAGACAGACGTGTATTCGGTTTGTACGGGCATGCATACGTCAAGTTGCACACCTCGGCGGCATCTAGCCAAAGTGCCACACAGGCTCGGTTACATAAGCGCGTCACCTCTTGCTTGTCCAAATTGATGGCCTTTAGCATATGAACAGTTGCGGTATTTCCGTTACTGCCTGGTGGCAGGTTTCGGATGGCGGTGGCGTTTGTGTTTTGCTTGTAGACATCAAAACGGTTATGTTTCCAGTATTGGATTGCCTACACCACACACACATACAAGAGTGGGAAAACACAAATGTTCGTGTGAGATCATCAAGCGCCTATCCATTAACAAACACACACACACACGACATCTAGTAGATATAGGCCAATGGTAATGCCAAGGCCTGGACTCTGCCTTACCGGACTCATCATTGGTAAAAATGCACACGACATTTATTTTATTCCTGTGGTGTGGATCCTTCTTATGGGTGCAATATATTGTCTCCAACCTGATCCAAAAAGTAGCGCGCAGTTTCATTGGTTCGCCTCAGATATTGTGACACGCACACATCAGAGGTGTTCGGCTGCCCACAGGAGGCCAATCCACCATCACGATACACTCACATTTATCTCTTGACTGCCATGAACCATCACCATCACGAGACACTGACTCTCATTTATCAACTGCCATGAATCCTGTCCCCAGGTGCATCACCTGCATGGGGCACTTGTGCGAGACCTCGCAACGCCACGGGTCCTTTCCATGGGCGGTTGTATGGAAGTGTCCTATTTGCGATGTCCAGTTCTATTGTTGTGACCGAACCTGTGGCCCCAAAACCCGCCAGATAACTCCGTTTGTGTTGCATGGCCAACTGGTGCTCCACCACCGCCGAAACCACAACCACAAGAAGCCTCGTGTGGCTTTAGACATTGATGATTCCTTTGACATTTTTGAAGATGCTCACGATGTCAACGATTCACCTCGTTCTCCGATACCAAAGGATGCATTCGACATATTTGGAGTCCATTTACCTACGAAACGGTTCTTTGACAATCTTCGTCACCATTCATTTGATGTGGCTGTGCAAGGCCTGGTAGCACGTTCCTGTTATCTCGATGCAAGAATTCGTGACCCTGCCACTATGGACATGAGCCTCACTGACAGAACCTTGTTTTTCCGGATTGCCCGGCTTGTGTTTCAACTGGGTCCGAAACACCAACATCTACTTGGTGGTGTGCTGGCTGGGTTCGAAATGCGGCACCCCCCTCCAGCTGGTGCGTCCACGCCTCAGTCAAGCCAAGGCTTGCAACTGCCAACCACACACAAAGCCTTTATTGCAAAGCTCCTAAATCAGACCAACACCAACTCGCTGACAAGTATTATTCCACGGCCACCAACAGTGGGCTTGAGTGGCAAACATGCCTATGTCTCGATACCCTCCTTGGTAGCTTATGAGTTGGGCCTGGCCAATGCGACCGTGGATCCACCTTACAATGCCAAGTTTGAAAGACTGGTAAACAGTGAACATGGTCAGACTTTATTCCGTCAGGCAAAAGAACAATTAATTGACGAGAGCACCACTATCGATGGCACGCACGCCTCTTATGTTCCGCTGGTAGTTATGTTTATGATGTGGTTCGACGGCTGGGATCCCAATGGTTCTTCGAAGGGCAACCGAAGTCCTGTTTGGAGCGGATCGCTTACCCTGGTGTTTGTGGAACTGCAGGGACGTGTGGTGTCCGTTGCCACCTACCCGTTTGCTGCTGGTCCGGGCAAGGCGGACCACGATGTCATATTTGAGAAGATTCTCTCGGACGTGCGTTCCTTGCAGGCACCGTTGGAGGACTCGGTCAATGCTCGTCGGTGGTATTACAGCCGCGCGGCCTCTCAGATGGCATTGGTCTATGGCGTGATTTTCTGCATCTGGGAGGACCAGCCTGGACGTCGAAATGAAACAAATCTCCTAGGCGGCAATTCGAACAATCACGCTGTCTTTGGTACCTCCTGCTATGTTAAACACCTGCGAATACCTATTCCTGCATGCCCTCAGTGTCGTGACGCCACACTCATATATCTCAACCTGGGCCACTTCCAAAATGCCCTGTATACCGGCTGCCAACTTTGCACAAACTGGTGTTTCCCCGAAGACCCCAAAAAAAGTTTGTACCACAGCAAAGTATCTGACAAGTTTCCACCAGATGCAGTCGCGGGCCAGGAGTTCAATCATGGTGGCGGCCGAATTGATACGAGTATCTTACAACAAGCGTGGGTTGAAGCATGCAATGCGTTGGTTACCGCCACGTGGAGTGAGGGGAAGGTGCAAATCTACTTAAAGACTCTGTGTGTCAACGATTCCACTGTGAAATATCTGATTTCACAATGTCGTGACCATGTACTGTGGCACGCGATTGGTGCAAACCCTGAGAAGTATGACGAGAAAACCAGGGCATATTATCGCCGCAAGTTTGCCACTGATCCGCGACGACTGGAGGTACCTGATCCACCAGCGGCCTGGCGCCTTGCTCCTCTTACCTTGCATGTGGAAACGGTGATGCATTTGCTAGGGGGCGTGCAAAAGGCAATCGCAAAATTTGTCCATCGCTATGCAACCTCTCTTGGCAATGGCCCCGCACTCACAACCCGTTTGGCATTTCCGATTGCCCTACTGCACAAATACTGCCGGGTGCAATATTTACCACTTGCCGCATACAACACGGACAAATTTGGTGGGTGGGTCATGGAGAATTACAAGTCGTTGTGCAAGCTGGCACCTTGGTTGTATCATTGTTTCGAGGATGTGGCATTGCAGCGGCCGACACCGTATGCAACCCCAACGAAACCTCGCAGTTCCTGGACGGGTGTGGAGAACAAAGGCTACCTACGCTCACGCGGCATAGCCACCCCCCAGACCATGCATGCACCAGAAGCCAGAAGTGCAGTCGACAAGTTGTTTGCTCGCTCTGGTGGGCCACCCGCAGCCGTCGTGCCAGTGGCACGAACGGTAGACCCACGTGACATGCGTCGCTTGTGGTGTTCCTGCTCTACCATGTGCAAGGATTTGATGCAAGTGAACCACAACACGGCAAGTATCAATCGCACAGATGCTCGGGTGAGAGCCTTTCTCTCCGAGATAGAAGCGTTAGATGCTGCACTCCAACCGGCGCGGGAGAAGCCTTTGTATCTTGCAAAATACAATTTTCCTTCGTTGCTGCGAGCTGTCACACACCTCCGACCATTTGGAAACATTCGTGACCTCCATGAGGGGGGCATTGAGGGCGAAGCCATGGTGAAAGTACTCCGGCCATTACTCCCAAATGGATTGAAAGATAAATTTGCCCAACATTTACTATGCAAAGCATTCCGTGATACAACAGTGGACCGTCTGTTGTTAAATTTGGAGGTACCGGATGACACAGACACCGCGCAATTTGTTGAGTGTCTGCCACCGACAGATGACAGTGAGGAACCAACCACTGATGACTGGTCCGATGCTAGCACTGAACATACTGACAGTGACACGGACAGTGATGACGAGGGGGACACGGCACCAGACCCATTCCTGCACATGCGGCATATCCTCGACAATAAAGACGACGGCGACGTGGACGCCGGGCTCGTTTCACCTGAGGGCGTGGAGCCGTTGCCGTCATTGTTTCGGCGTTACAATGCACTTGCCACAGTGCAATCCTATTTCACCCTTGGTGTCCCCATCTCCGTCGTGCTGACCAATCAAAAGGGACCACAAAGGATGGGTGTCATCGTTTCCACCTGCAACCAGTGGTGGCTCCAGCCGTTGCGCATGGGGCAGGTGCAATGTGATGACGACCTTGGCTTCACGTATTTCAAAGTTGACTTGTACGCACAGGACTCCCAGATTCTCGTTCGAACCAAACACGATTGTGAGCACCCGACGTACCACATTCAACTATTGAACTATGCAACCCTGCTACCCGCTTTGTGGCTAGAAGCACCGTTTCCATATGCGCTGGTCACCATGGAAGGTGATCACCTGGACGCAAACTACGACGTCGTCTAGCACCGCGCACAGAATGCCACCGGTGAGTGCTGCGGCGTACATCTAGCTACAACATAGAGAGGGGGGGGGGGTGTTAATTGCATCCTACTATGTTATTGTAAGTCTATGATCGAGGTGCCGGACCCTCATCCGCAACCTCGACTATAATGAAACTGTGCGGTAGGGCCTCGTCTACCACAACGTGGACCCCCCGTGCTGCGGCCTCCGCCCTGACGGCTTCAACCCACCCCCGGTACCGGCCATACTGGGTTAACGACCGGTGAGGGTTGAGCTGGGGCACACTCCCGGGCACCCCCTGCACCAGTGTGATATTGTGCGATGGGATGAGCATAAGGGCAAACGAGAGCTCACTTGTCGGATTCCAGAAAGATTGATTTTTGGAGAGCCTTGACTCCTTAGCTGCTGAATGATGCAGAGCTAAACACAATGACGAATATATATATATAACATAAATATCCTAACCCTTATTCAGCGTATACTTCATGACCTCTGAAAGGCTCCATTCCGCCCTCTTACCGTCAACATAGCAAACCATATATTGCCGTTTCTTGTCTTTAATCTGCAAACGCCTAACCCAGCCTAGGGCATTGGAAACTCCAACACATGATCGGACTTGGGTACCAATTCGGATTGTGGAATCGGGTAAAACTCGACCAAAATTCTCGGGACACAATCTGTAAACTTTGCTAAACCCAATGCATGTTGAATCAAGCCCGCTGCACCAATCCAACGACCTTTGAGACCACCACAATGCGTGGGGACTGGTCGAATCAAAGATCATTCCCTTCCATGTGGTAATGGCATGTGAACCATAAACGCCGTCACTTGTTTGAATTATGAGCACCATGGGCCAGCTAGAATCTTCCTGCGCCACTTGAAGAACTGAGGAAGCCGTGGAAAATACCTTTTTCAAAACCAAATTGGAACGCTTGAACAGCTTTCGCACGCACTGAGCAGCCCGTTCCACTAGCAAAACTGTGCTTCCAGAAATGCTTTTTTCAAGCGCAAGTGCCTTAGCTTCTTCAGCAAAGCCCATCGTATGAAGTGCACTTGCCATACTGTGCCGAAGACAGGAGTCGAGATCACCTTGTTGGTAGTGGACGCCAACCCCAGCCATCAGCTCGTCATTAGGTGGGGGATCATCGTCAACATTCCTAGAGTCGCCAGCAGGAATATAAAGATACTTTTTCGCATTGCGTCTCGTCGTCCCACTGGTTGCAATGGTCCTACACTCGTTAAGAAAGGCAACGGTAAAAGCCGACTCAACCCATTCTTGTGTTAAACTGCACTCTTGTAACGTAGTGTTTGATTGGGAAACACCCACCTTAACCGCAAATAAACCATGCCAAATGCCATCAATAGGTTGTCGCTTCTGCGATGGAATCCACTTCAATTTAACGATTTGTGTCGTGTCTTCAGGTGGAGGCGGTGCGTAACGTAAATTCAACTCCAGGTGCAGTTTTTTTTGGTATTTTCGCATTTGATCTGTTACACGATGCTGCAAATCATACCAAATCTCACGCTTGTAAGGCTGGGTTGAGTCGGTTGCCTTTGGTTGTTCCACATTGTGTATGACAGCTTTATGGCCTTGGGGTAGAGACAAAAAGCCTTTGACCCGTTCCTCAGAGCCAGAAAATGATAGTGAACAAGCATCGGCGGTACCAATATTTGCTCCTCGAATACGCATCACTTTGCTGCCAAGAACAAAGTCGTCAATCACCTTTGTAATCTCGGGACGACATGTACTTTGCAACCATTTCAAATCAACATCGACGGTCCGTACCTCTGGAACAAGTTTGTTGCGATCGCGTTGGTTCTCCAGAAGTAATGTGATGGTCGCAGTGCCTGGGATCTTGTACGAGCAAACACGGACAGCAAGCAATTGTTCTGCACGTTGGTATGACGTGTAGTCCACAGCAATGCGGCGGTTCTGGTCGGCAACACATGCAAAATCGACGTAGTCTTGAAGCCGGAATTGAATATTGCAGCGCTGCATTCCCATATTACGACAATAATCAGTGTTTGTTTGGTATGACCGGGCTTGTAACAGGATTTTAATCCGGCCGAGTGGCAACGGCATTCCAGTGGACGGATACTTAGCAAAAATCTCCGTTTGGGTGAGATGGTGGGTCGACTCAATTTTGTCAAGTGGCGAGGCACGGAATTCTTGGCTGTTTTTGCTCTGTGGCTCCCAAAAATCTTTGATGGGAAAGATCCATTTACTGTCCGAAGTCAAATTGGTCGCATAATTGCCATAATCGTATTCACAGGAGGAGTCGTCACTGTCTTCGATCACGCAGGTTGCCATTGCTTTGAAACGCTTCTCTTCAACTCGACGACGTTTCGTCTTTGCTTCTGCCCTCTCCACGTCCAATGCTGTGCGCTGGCGATTTACCAGTTTCTCTTTTCCACCTAATTTTCGTGGTGAGGATCGAGTTGGCAACACAGGAGTAGTGCCGTTACCTTCTGACGGGCTTTCTTCACTGTCGTCATTACTGCTGTTCTCATCGTCGGCTGGAATTGGGCTTCGAACTGGCGGCGACACAGATGTTGATGGGGATCGATGAAGCAACGTTGACTCCTTTTCGCCAGCAGTTGCTGCTATAGTCAGACTTGGTGGGGGTGGGACGTTTTGCTTCCTCACCAGTTTCGATAGCAACAATGTTTTGGTAGCGCATGTATCGTAATGTTCCAACGGCACGATCTGGGACAGCTTTTCTGGTAGCCGCGTGTTGGGTGGACATTGACTAAATCCACTCTTGCTGTAAAATTCGCAACCGACGGCGTTTGCTTTCAAAAACAAAGACACTTCCTCGTCAGTGCACGCAAAAGTAGCCACATGGGCCATGAGGGAAAGGAGAAAGTTTCCAAGCCCTAACTGTTGGAAGCTTCCTTCACTGTTTGGTCGATTGATCAACGACGATAAATCATTGCTGGGAACAAATTGGTTCTCGAGAAGCTTGCAAGCTTGAGGGGCGTGTCCATTAGCGACAGCAAGGGCGTCAATGAAAAGTCCATCAGAAGTTGTAGTGAAAGTTGCAGCCGCAACAACCTCGGTGTGGGAGCCGCCAGTGATCATGAAAGAGAAGCCAGTCGACAGGAAGTCGGAGAAGTTCTTCTTAGTTTGAAACTCTAGCACACCATTGAAGAAGGTATGAAGTTTCTCTGCGTGCACCAGGCCCACGCCAAAAACGACAATCAGACTAGGTTCGGTCCTTACCCCTTGGCGACTACCCCGGACTGACAGCAGACCTCCAAGCTTACCGAGAAACGTCCCATCAAATTTGGAAGGGAAAAGAGAAACGAACCCTCCCAGTGTGCCAAGAGTGATTGCTTGTGACTTTCGGCTAGTGCCTACTGTGGTAAAAGCAGCTTGTAGCCTATCGTTGGGGGACATCTTTTTCGTCATATTGACTGCAGCCAAAATTTCGCGAGAGGGTAGTTGTTGGGGAGATTATGGGACGGTTTTTTTGCGACTATATCCTGTCGGCTTGGTGACTGAGGCAGGGCTTGAACTTGGCTTGGAAGCGACACAAGGGGTCGTCGTCGAGACTCCTTTCAATAAAAAAAAATACTGGCACTAGAAGAAACACCGTCTGAATCTGTCGAATGGTCCAGTCCAACTCAACAATATAAAATCGAAGAATACAGGACGCTGAATCCCACTTTCAAGACACAAAGGGGGTCGCGACGAGAACGAGCAATAAAAAGAAAGAAAAAAGCGTGGCAACGTTGGCTTGGACTTGGCTTGGACTTGGCTTGGGACTCGCTAGCTTGACAATGTGCGCAAGCGGGGCTTATTTGGTAGGTTGGAGCCGCTCGGAATGGGCAACAATCAACAAGAAGAGGGAACGCTGTCGACTCTTTTCAATAAAAATAATGCTGGCTCTAGAAACACCGTCTGAGTCTGTCGAATACTTTCGAAAAACAAAGGGGTCGCAAGAACGAACAAAAGAGAAACGGATAAAAGCCTGGCGACGTTGGCTTGGACTTGGCTTGGTATTGACTTGATCTGTTGGCTGGCTTGACGATGGAACCTGGACCTCGAGCAGTGAAAATGGGTAGATGATTAAAGCTTGTTGGAATGGGTTACAGGCGGCGCTCGGTACAGGAAGAGTGGTCGTCGTCGTCGGCTTGGACTTGGCTTGGGATTGGCTCGGTATTTTGGCGGGCTTGACGATGGACTCAGACCTGGACCTTGAGCAGTGACGATAGGGACAGGAAGAGTGGTCGTCGTCGTCGGCTTGGACTTGGCTTGGGAGTGGCTCGGTATTTTGGCGGGCTTGGCAATGGACTCAGACCTAGTAGACCTCGAGCAGCGATAAAATGGGTAGATTAAAGCTTGTTGGAATGGGTTACAAGCGACAAGAAGGACAGGAAGAGTGGTCGTCGTTGTCGGCTTGGACTTGGCTAGGGATTGGATCGGTATGTTGGCCGGCTTGACGATGGACTCAGACCGAGACCTCCAGCAGCAATAAATGGGTAGATTAAAGCTTGTTGGAATGGGTTAGGCGCCAGGCGCCACGATAGGGACAGGAAGAGTGGTCGTCGTCCTTTGATTGTTGCAAGAATGATGATTTGCTGTTTTGTTGTGGTTTTTGTGAACATTTCAAATATGACCGTTGAAACATCTGTCCGTCACTGATGTACGTACTACAATACTTTTGATTGGCTGTATTCGCTAAAAAAAAGGGTACTAAGTTAGGCTGTTGGGGACGTACGTACAATACGTGATTCACTGAATCAAAGGGGAACAAGTTTAGCCAATCAGAAGTGGCGGGGGACGAAAACGGTGGAAAACATAATTCGAGGTGATGGGTGAGAGAACTTGCCAATCCGAGAAGCCAATCATAAACTGGGAATGACGGCCAGGGAATTCAATGACTTTTTGGTGGTAATTACCATTAAGTATAATAAACAAAATGAGATGTGTGACACACAATAACACAGTATGCTGGGATCGTGACACACAATAACACAGTATACCAGGATATGGAGTCAAATTGACACAGTAGGAAAACGACACAGACCGCACAACCATTCTGTGTCACTGACACAGACCGCGGCCAAAATAAACACAGACCGGGTGCAAATCTGTGTCATTCCATTTTGTAGTGTAGTTTCACGAAAGCACGTCTAGTTACTGAGTGCGAGATCCTAGAGCGAAACGACCCGCAGAAACCTACCAAGGTCCCTCCGAAACTTAAGGAAAGGCCCTTCAAGAAAGGAGCCTCTAAGTTCAAA
>OOGN01000010.1_pt1 | contig 13046 bp, 11 predicted proteins | sample 1670321 | NCBI WGS metagenome assembly OOGN01 (sample SAMEA98143168, study PRJEB22522) | marine metagenome | biome: marine biome; feature: marine water body; material: sea ice | place: Arctic Ocean | collected 11-Sep-2015 | depth 1.5 m | reverse complement strand
AAGCCAAGATGGCAAGGAAGGGTGTGAGAATGGAAGGCTCAGAATGCAACTTTTGAAGGGAATCTGTACGTGGATTACCTCTTGAGAACTGGTGCCAGCCAACCAAAAAATTGCGGTAACGATTTGTGGTCTAAGTAAATGGTTGGCTACGACAGTGAAATAATCGAGCTTCTAAAAAGTTAGTCTACTAGATTATCACACTACCTTCGTCGTTATGATCACCACGGAAACCAGTGTAATTGTCGGCTTCATCGGGGTACAAATCCCTGAAGCCCTGGACAAAGCACTTGGGTAAAGGCTTACGACGGCCCTTGCCCAAAGGTCCATGCAACTCGCGGGACATGTGGCGGTACATGTGGTACCGCTTGGTCCTGTTGGACTCTTTGGGGTGCATAATCTCAACAACCCTCTCCAGTTCGTCTTGATACTGGAGAAAGACACAAGGTGTCTTCAAACAGAAACTACAATACATTTGGTTGACAGGAGGCTCTTGAGGTAAGTCCTTGTTGGGGCGGTCGTCCCACTCCACAGGTGCTGGGTAGCAATCGTCACCATAACAGCCTTCCAACTCGTCCACAGCTTCTTCCAGAACCACAATCTCATCCTCTTTTCCTTCTTCCTTTGTTTCTTCTCCACTGTCTTGGGTGATGATGTCATTCCCATACTGGGTCAATGCAGTCACCACTCCAGGGGCGCCATAGGAAAGGAAGAACTGACGGTTCCTTTCATCGCGCGCAGCGAGATTGGAGGGTGACTCATTGAGTGCACGACGGCGTTCAGCTGAAAGGTCTCTCACCATTTTCTTTCTCTTTCTCTTTTTCACCAGATTTGTGAAGCAACCAGATTTGTGAAACAACGGTGTACAGATGAAATGACAAGTGGAAGTGTCTACGCACTACCACTGGTTGTTCATCTGAGCACCGTTCTTTTCGACGAGCCAATATCTAGTAAGTGGTATCTTCTCCTCTTCAGAGTAACTTGAAGAGTATACTGGTAAGTGGTAAAACAGAAAAAAAGGTTTACTTGAGAAAGGCCCTCTCTCACTATCTTACTACTGCTACAGCTATACGCCTCTTCCTCTGAACACCGTCAAGCCTCTTACTCTGAACACCATCAATTCATCCCAACACCGTTATGTCCTCCACCCGCCCTCCTAGTACAGCAGATCTGCCTATGGCACTGCGCAAGCTCGTCTGTGGTTCAGGGTATGCCGGAAGAATGGAAAGGGGGTCAGAGAACCCCTGGAAGTTCAACCCTGCCCAAGTGGACGAGGAACACGGCATCGATGACGACGACGATGACGAAGATAGCAGCGTAGGCAGTACTGTAACTATTTTAGAACAAACTGAACCAGAAATCCTATTGGCTGCAACCGTTGCAGTGGTGACACCTGGATCTCCTCCTCGTTGCCCTACTCATTTATTTGACTTAGCGCTGGAAGAAACGCCAGAAGATAAGCAAAGTAAACAAAGAAAGGCACCGGATGATTGCCATGTTTTGATTCGCTGGTTGGAGCTACAAAAGCTGGTGAAGGAACATTTTGCCTGTGCTGAATGTGGCCAGGGCGTTGTCGACTTCAACAGAAGGACAGTAGGAATCGCTACAGAACTAGATTTCTATTGTAAATCCTGCAAGACGACTGCGACAGCTGAAGCTATCCGGTCAAATTATACTAAGGTGGACGAATCTAAAGACTTTATCCGTCAAAGACGCATAAACAATTATGAGCTAAATTGGAGGCTAGTAATGGCTACACAATTGCTAGGAGAATCACAGGTAGGGGGGGCTATTATCGGCTTATTCTTAGATCTAAATAGGGACGCCTTTCGGAATTCTTGGACACCGATGGAGGAGGCCCTCGGGGCTCAACAGATCCGGATTGGCCAACGCATTGCAGACGCCAACTTGAAGCAAGAAACGATGGGGAAAGTGGGCACGTACTGCGAGGACGGCAAGGTGAGATACCCTGTGTCAGTTTTGTATGACATGGGGTGGCAGAAGGCCGCCAAAACTTACGACTCCTTATCAGGCCAGGGCCTGATGATTGGCGACCGTACAAAACGTGTTGTCTGTTACCACAACTACTCGAAGTCGTGCAGGATGTGTCAGTTGCATAAGAGAAGAATAGAGAAGAACAAAACACCCAACTTACCCGTTCCCCAACATCGTTGTCCAAAAAACCACGAGGGAAGCTCAAAGGGAATGGAAGCCAAAGCCGGTCTGGAGTGTGTCAGCAAAGTATGGACACATCGTGAGATCAAGGCATTTATAGACCTTATTTGCATCGATGACGATGCTTCAACCAAGGCTTACCTTAGTCACAAGTTCGCCGACCTTGACGCCAAAAACCTGGCCCGTCCAATCGACACGAAGGGTCAACCAAAAAGAGCAAAACGGGATGACAAAGGAAGGCTAGTCAGAGAACACCCGCCGATTCAGTTTCTTGCCGACTTGTGCCACAGAGTCAGAACATTTGGAAAGTACCTGTATGCGTTAAAGAAGGTTGGAAAAAAAACGAGTGAGATGAATGATGTGGATTGCCTGCGATTGAAACGAAACTTTGCCTGGTGGTTGTTCACTGGCAGAAAACTTACGTTTTTGGAATTCCAACAATCCGCCGAAAGCCCTGTCCTCCATCATTTCAATAATCATTCTAAATGTGGGACTTGGTGCAAGCACAGGAGTAAGAGTGAGGCCGAATTGAAACAGCTCAAGAAGTACAGATGCATGGAGAACAATAAAAAACTGTACCTTCAGTGCATGGAGATAGTGGGCCGTTTCAGCGACGAGGAGCATCTGCGAGAATGCCACCATCGGATGCATTCGCAGAAGAATGAAGCAATGAATCGCAGCATTATGAGATACTGCCCAAAAGAGAAGACATTCTGCCGTTCAATGGCACTTACCTCTAGAATCAACCTGGCCATTGCCATCGACACCGACGGTCATGCAAAGTACTACGAAGAACTCTTTGAAGCAATGGGATTCACAACAGCCGAGCTGACCTTTTCAGGCTTGAGACGCATGTGGAGGAAGAAAGAGCATGGTAGGATATATCGTGGGCATCGTGTGGTGAAGAAGAGGCGCCGAATCAACAATAGAAATAGGATGGTCGAGGGTTGTCTCAAAATGGAGGAGGATGCAAAGGACGGTAGAGCTTACAGCTCCGGCATTCGTCTGTGTGATGAGAACGAGGAGGGTCAGCAACCAAGAACCAAGAAGGCAAAGAAACAACACAACAACAAACAACTTACTGGGGGGTGTAAGTGTGGTGGACAAGACCACAAGAGGATCTCATCCACCAAGTGCCCATGGAAGGGGCTGAGCAAAAGTGAGGTTGCTTCGAATTATGAGGAAAGGCTAAAGGAAATGAAAAAAATGAAAGAAATGGAACCAACCGCTACCACTCCTACGGTGGACCTTTGTCAAAACCCTACTGAGGGAAATGTACAGTTGACTGGTAAGTTAGTTGGCGCGAAGGAACAGTTCGCATCTACGACATGAGAACACATGTTACTCACCCAGTACATATTGTACACACAGAATGTACACAAAGGAATCGGGTTTCCATCAATCCGTTGCCTTCTGTGGATGATATTTGCGCGATCGCCGAAAACGAATCCATGGAAGATGCCATTATCATGGCAGAACAAGAAATTTCTTGTCTTGACGATCTCTCCTTAGAAGGAGACATTCCCGAGGACGTCTCGGATGAAGAGGATGATCACTAGAATCCTCTTTTTACCACGAATTAAATTATGCAGTTATACTACAGAAACCTCCAACGTAGAAGTAAGTAGGTCGTAACGCAACAAGCCACTACATTAGAGCAATATTAGAGCAATATTAGCAGTTTTTACTACCTACTTTATCAGGAAACCACCATAATTGTAGTAAGATTGCATCAGCTTCCTCGTGACATCAAGGAGAAGGAGCCCATATAGTACGAGCTTCTCACGATGATTTCTTCACTATCCTACAGCATTACTAGCTTACTACTGGGTCGTAGCTTGTAAAGGATGGGACTAACTTAGTGGAAAATCGAACCTGAATATACCCTTAAGGTCCATATTTTTTAAAATGGAGTTCGTATTATCTTTGGCGCAATGACCGATTCCGCCATCCCACGTTAAATCATGTTGTATCAACGAATACATATGTAATGTACCAATTGAATATGTAATGACCGAAAAAGAATATGTAATGCCTAAAAATAATATGTAATGACCGAAATAATATGTAATGGCGACGTCAGATAAGAAGGTCCGATATAACCCCACGGGCATGACATAACAAGTACGTAGTAGTAAGTTGAAGTACAGCTTCCCATGAGCTGGGTCTTTACTAGTTAGAAGTGCCTTCGAACTTTGCATCTGACGAAAGTCATATTCCGAGTCCTATTACATATTCCATGGCATCATTAAATTAAAAATATGTAATCTGCATATTTTTTCTGTAATAGGGTCTTTTATAATGCACGTAAAATACGTCATCATCACATTACGTGGCTCCTACGTACTTTCAAAATATAGTTAATTACCCGCGCGCCTGCCCACCTCCATCGTTTCAATTTCCAGAACTCCAGAATTAGTCTCTTCTTCGATTCCCGGATCACTCCACCCGGCAGGCGTTTTACGCCTGCCATGCCCAATGCTTGGCGCGCCATCCCCTTCATCTGCCTCCGGGTTCCACTACCGGATCCACCACCACCCTTCGATCATTCAATTTAATTTTTGGTCACTATTATTCCAAACGCTCACGAGCTCGGTAGGTTGGCACGATGGCACCCTTCCGTTCTATTTTCTTTTGTTTGTCACACTCTCACCCTTTCACTTTCAGTACCTTTTCTCCTACTCTTATCTTCCTTACCATGTCTCGACAACTCACCACATCCCCAGCGAAGAAATTTACCGTAACCCCGGCCACGAAGAACATCGGTTCCCCGGTGAAGGTAAGTCTTTAACTCCATCTTCGCACCACAACAACGATCACTTACCAACATCTTTTACCTATTTCTCAGCACCTCTGTCCCATGGGGTGCCAGAAGTGCATTTTCTTTTCGGCCCCCCCCCAAGATCATGGTTCCTTGGTACACGGTCGAACCTCCGATCAACGGTGTTTGCCCCAAGAACTGCTCCTGCGAGATGCGTATTGTTGACGAGTACGTCAAAGAAACTCTCGAGTGTCACTATGACCGCTATGTCACTGATATCACGGAACAGTTTAGTGAACGCCGACTCCCCACCAAGAAATCCTTACGCAAATCTGCGTCCTCGTCGTATTGGCACAACAAGGCCGATCAGCTTTGCATCCGACCTGATTTGATGGATTTATCTGCTCCACTGCCTCCCTGCGTGGCTGGCATAGTATCCGACCACATTGACAGCATGTTGGAGGATTTTGTGGAACTTGAGGAGTGGTACTTTGGCTTCGACAAGGCACCAAGGCATGAAAAAGATGACATCGTTGATGGATACGTCAGTGGAACGTACCGGGAGATCATCAAGAAGAGGCGCGACGATCGTGCCCTCGCCTTGCTTGCCCACAGTCAATCTTTCACTGCTGCAGAAGACAACCCCCTTTTTGGTCCACCCACAAAGAAGTTAAGACAGACCACTCTCACCCAGGTTTTCAACGAATTTCCCTCCGCAGATCAGTCCCCTGAGGATTGCAAGCCCCAGGCTGTGGTTGACCTTACGAACAAAAAGCAACTGGGAGTCAAGGATCTCCAGTCAAAGGTTTCTATCAATGTCGTGATTGATCTTACTAACAACCAATCCTCCATTCTTGCAATGCATCCCCAGGTAGCCAAGGATCACAAAAAGCTTCAAGCAAGGACACCTGATCCGAATCATGGTGATACCGCCAACCAATCCTGCTTTACCACCCCACCCCCCCACCAGAAGACTCGTGACATTTAATTTAGTCTATTTTTCATCCGTCAACTTCTTCCCACTGTCATTCTTATTTTGTGTTTCAACCCCCCATTTTGCGCCATTCTGGGCTATCGGATTTCACTGGATGCGCGATCTAACGCGTTCGCCTCAGAATATCTTCGTGTTTTTCCTTTTTAGCTTGATTTTCTGTGAATATTCCTCAGCCAGTTATCTGCCTACCACAACGGTCCTGCCACCTCCCGTATTTCAGTACCGCTTCAACGGTTCTCTAAAGTGCCCGTACAAACACCACAACCACAATTACAATAACAGCAACGTATCTATATTTCCGGTGTTGATGTAACAACACTTTACTCTTCCAACACACCGAAGCCACATGACCAAGTGTAGAAAGCCCGGTTGCAGACAATGGGCACGTTGGCCCACGCATTTTTGCAGCCGACATGCGAGCGGAGAGGATAGGGTAGCTTCGGCCCCTCCTCCCAAGGAACCCATTAAACTGGCGACTGGCTTTTTTCGCAAGTTCACTGTGTGTGACAAAAAGAATCTCGACAACATTTCCAAAATTGCTGAAGAATACTACAACTCCTTTGATCTCCCCTTTTTAAACACTGGGTTTCGTAAAGTTTTGAAGTTTCCTGGCAATCCAACTTTGGAGTCCTATTTGCATTCAATTGTTGGGGAAGCAAAGAAAAAGATAGCTTTTCCCTTGTTAAAGCCAAGAATCTCTGCACCCGCCTTGATCGTTGCACCCCCTGTGTCCAGCCGTTCATCTCCCTGGTCGTGCGGTCCCATCCATCGCGCCTTTGACGATATCGAATCTACGGGGGTATACTCATTCCTGTTATGCGTGGATGATGTGACAGAGGATAATGGAGCAGTCCTTTTTTGGCCTGAGTCCAAAAAGTGGCCTCTCGATTCCAAAAAATCAATACCACTCAGTACGGTAACCCTTGCTGGACCGAAAGGAACGGTATTTGTCTGGGATTCCCGAATGTTGCATCGGTCACTTCCAAACAAAACCAACCACGTGAGGAAAGCTCTTTCTTGGTTTGTGAATTCACAATCCAAGCCCGCCTTAACTATCATTGTCTAATTTTGCTGCTAATTGGCCGTGGGGGATAGCAATTAAACTAGATATTATACATTGCATCTTTCACTCGCTTCCTAAAGCATGCTACCACAACCCGCTGTGTAGTCCGTAAACAGCTCCTCACCCTCCTCTACGTCAACAATGGTTGTCACCACCAGGTCTTCCCCAATTTCGACGTTATAGGGGGGACAGGTTGTACTCCTGGTTACCCTATGAGATTGTTGCTTTCCATCTGGTTCCCACTTGGGATCGTTTATGTAGTGAATACCGAAGTAGACGGGTGGTCGCTTCATGTTATCGGTGCTACCTCTGGGACTGTATCCCGCATCCGAAATATAACTTTTGGTGCGACTGGCCAGCTTAACCCTCTTTGGAGCGGCAGTCTTCTCCACATCAAACATTAAGGAGTAGTTGGTCCTTTTTTTAGAAGGGAATTTGTCGGCTTCGAAGACTTCTCCAATGTACACCCCAATTCTATCGCCATTTTTGAAAGGTCGGGCGGCAAACAAACCAAGACCCGCCTTTGGCCTGAGTCCCTCTGTTCTCACTAAACCGGACGGCTTAATGAAGAAAAGATTGCACCATTCCCTGGTGTTTGGATCAAGGAACTGGACCGCAAAATGACGTTCAGTCTCAAAGGATGGCATAATTTTGACGGATTCTCTTTCACCAGACCTGGGAATCTCCATGGTGGCAGCGCGCTTGAGACTGCACTCTTTGATAAGGCCAGAATCGTTAACCCAGTAACTAACGTTCAGCAGGCGGATATCCTGATTCTTTTGGAAAATGACGGGCCAGGTCTTAGGGTGTGCCTTCAAATATTTGCTCAAAATAATCTCGAATCCAGCCATGCATGGATTGTCAGCAGGAAGGTGGGCAACAGACTTAGGATGACGTTGCTCTGGAACACCTTTTTGTATTTTCATATTTTTTTTTCGTCTCGAGTATGAACGATGATTGTAGACTGCCTGCCGACGCTTTTGGAACTCCTCTTTTGTCTCTCCGGGTAGACGGACAACGTGAAAAGTGTTTTCCTCCAACAGCTGTTCACATTTTGCCTCAGACTCGAAGAGCTGGCCACGCAGAGATTCCAATTCGGCGATTAGAGTGCGGTTTTCATCTTTTGGCGATTGGTTTTTCTTTCTCTTGTAAGACCGTTTAGAGTAGATTGTATTTTTCCTTTTTCTGAAGTCTTGTTCCGTTTCACCTGGCTGTTTGGCAATGTCCAGTTCCATTCCAGCCTCTGTCTCCAACCGTTGGCAATCATCCTTCAGAGATTCCAATTGGTTTTTGAGACTATGGTTCTCCTCTTTCAGCGACTCGTGTTCTTGTCGAAGCAGTAGTATGGTCTGCTGGAGCTCAGCGGTCTCTGCAAGAAGGTCCATCGTCCTCGACCAAATAAAAACCAACAGGAAGGAATTGTAACACTACTGTTGAATATTGATTTTTTGCGGTAAGATTGGTTTTTGTGAGAACACTTTCTCGCCGGAAGGGTTGAAGTTGGAAGCGAAACACGGAGGGTGGGTGGACCGCCGTGGTAGACTTTTAAGTGCTGGGGGAGATTCACAGATAATCAAGTTGTTCTGGGCCAATGAGAACACTAATAAATTACAGTACCCGGAGAACACGCTATGCGAATTCAATCGTGATGTTCCAGATGCCCCCCGGTACTGTATGGGCTGGGTGTGATTCACAGAAAATCAAGTTGTTCCGGGCCAGCGAGAACACTAAATCTTGTGATTTTTATTTTTTGCCACTCACTTTTTGAGATGGCGATTAGAATAACAACAATTAAAGTGCTTTTTTCACCATGTTACAAGGTGAGAAGCAGAGATATTGGTGGAGGCAACAATGTTTGGTGTGTAAATAGTGGAAAACTGTCGTTCGTTCACGGATCCGCGGGGTGCACGTACGCCGTTGTTCCCAGCCATCGAGAACACTAAATCTTGTGATGTTTCTTTTTAGCCACTCACTTTTTGAGATGACGACTAGAATAACAACAAACAAATTGCTATTTAAACGTACGCCGTTGTTCCCAGCCATCGAGAACACTAAATCTTGTGATGTTTCTTTTTAGCCACTCACTTTTTGAGATGACGACTAGAATAACAACAAACAAATTGCTTTTTAAACCATGTTACAAGGTGTGAAGCATAGATATTTTATTACCTGCTCTTTCTTTTGGAGGTTGGCATGCCTAGAACACCCTCTTCTTCTACTCCATCATTACCCACCTTTTCCTCTACAGAAGCAACTAGTTTCAGCAGTTGTGCTTCACAATCCTTCAAATTGGTACTGTCCTTGTCGACTGCCGCCAACAGCTGCTTAAATATGGGACTGAGCACGCTGTACGTTGTTTTGCTCCTCGAAGACCTGGACGACCGCTTTTTAAGACGGCGGTGGTCATCATCAAATCTTGTAGACCACTCCTCCTCCCCGATGTCTTCCCCCCCCCCTCCAAGTCCAAACTGGATTCTTTGTCCTGCGTGAAAGTCACGCTGTGTTGACTCAAGCCAGGAATTGGCCTGCTAATCTCAACCTGACACCCGCCTTCCTCTCTTACTTGAGTTTTTCCGTGACTTGGGAGGATTCTCTCCAGCTCCTTCCTTGTCCAGTTTGTAACCCGATCTCTAACCGGCTTTTGAAGCCAGACTTGTTGGTTGTCGGGTGCGTTTGATTCCAACTTGGGGCCGTTGCTGGGTGCTGCTGGTCCAAAAAAAGGTGTGCCAGCTACAGCCCGGGCTATTTCTTCGAGGTTCTTTGCCAGGGGGCTTCGAAGCCCCTTGTCGTCTCGTTTGAAACAATGCAAGAGATAGGTTGTCCACCAGTAGGGGTGGACGTCTTCAAGTTTTGGAGCGTAACCATCATAGAAGGTTGCAAGAACATGAAACTGGTGGCGACACGGAATCCCAACTCGTTCAGCGTAGCAGCAGGAACACTTCAATATTTCTTGTCCACCATGGGTGACAATTCTAACCGTCCGGACCCGTTGAAACTTGGGAGCAAAGTTAGTCAAGAATGGTCGGTTACCTGATCGTTGATTTTCTTCGGGTTGACTTTCTCCGTGGGTCGTGACGTGAGTGACAATCAACCGAAATTCTGTATTCTCCGGATCAAACATTGATTGGTAATCGTTGCGACGGTTCCATTCTGCCTCTGTCAAACCAGCACCCCGTTTTGTTATCCTTGAGGACAGAAACGGATTGGATGACCACCCCCCTGTATATCTTGTATTATCCTTTTCTGCCTTGCTTTTTAGCTTCTTGTAGAACATTTCGGCTTGGAGAGAAAGGCTGCGAGCCGATTGATGAACATCCATGTGGGCAGAAACAGCACCAAAGCCATACTTGGCCTCTTTATAGGTTGACTCATGGGAAGAGTTGGTGAACTCTTCCCGTGCAAACAAACTTTTTCTTCGGTGGAATACCCAGTTCGGCTCGCACGACATAATCGTAGAGTGCCATTGGCGTATCTTTTCCAAATAAAACGGGCCAACCCTTGACATTAGCTCTGGACTCTCGAGGAACCTATGGAAGAGTTGGCGGGAAAGGTCATACTCCTCCTTAGACTCACAAATGGATGTCATCCAGGAGTAGGACCAAGTAAAGAGGATTCGCCGTGTTGTTTCGAACATTCGAAATTTGGATTGAAAGGGGTCCTTGGGTATATGATAAATCAATCGATCCCATCCACGGTCGACCAGGTGCCAGCCACATCGGAGTCTATGAACATGTGGGCATAGTTCGTCAATGAGATGATTGATTTGAGAAATCTCTGTGGAATCTCCATCTGACATGATCACAACAACCCTCTTGAGAGACTCAACCCCTAGCAGCTGGGGTAGGGCGTGGCTTAGGATCCAACGAAAGACCCAAGCCTGTTCGTTTGGGATGTAAGCGCGGACAATGGTGAATGCCTGCCCGGTCGAAGACAGCCCTGTAATTGATAGAAGAGGCATGGACCGGTCATTGGTTCCAAATGTAGTGTCAATTTTCACAATGTTTGGAAATTTTAGGAAGATCTCCTTTTCTCCCTTTGTGACCCACATGACAGCCACGAATAAGTCCTGTGCATTCGGGATTTTACGTGCTTGTCTTTGTGCCCCGATGAAAGCGCGCATTGAAGACCTTTCCAGATCTGGCCAAAATTTTGTAAATGAAAGATCTTCGTCGAGTGTCGTGCCGTTGTTCCGTCGAACTGCCATTGCATCTCCAATTGTCTGGTGGGACAGTACGATGTGATCGTGTCGGTTGACACAAAGATCATGCAGAAGACGGTCAGCAGAGGTTGTCTTAAGTTGAAGATTGCTGTTATGATTGGTACCCCGCGGATGGGCGCAGTAAGATATTGATTGTGTCATGTAGCGAACCTGAGCGGGGCTGATGATGGTTCCAAACTGCCCATGGTAAGCAGAGGCAGTGGCACCCAAGGACAGTCCCGCTGTGCGCAGAGTACGCACTAGGCGAAGTCCATCGTCTGGGATGGAATTGATGGGAACATGCAATAATACGGAGGGGCGAGGGTGACCGGTGTGCTTTCCACATCCGCTCTTGCCTGAAAGAAAAAATCCCGATTGATCAACTCCCAGGTAGAGACGGGCTTTACAACAGTTTTCGAGCGTTGGAGACTTATACGAATCACTACGACGCGGCATACTCTTGCCGATGACACCACGGGAACCAACTCTCTTGTCAGAGCGAATGAATGTTGTCCGGTAGTCACTTGGCTCGAGGGCAGCGGACCGCCGAACCATTCGGTGGCGGGTGCACAAAAGCGCAAGGGCGTTATGGACTTTGTTTGAGGACCCATTTGTGCAGAAAGAGTAGCCGTGTTGGTGTGCGAGCTGATAAATAGCTGCCTGCAGCTTAGGCCACCCTTCCTTTGAGGTTTTGAAGTCACCATCTGGTGTGAACTTCTGGGGACAGAAGTACCATTTCTGAAGGGAAAATAATGGCCCTTTCAAAGAGACTAGCTTAAACAAGTCTTCTTGCTTGAACTTGGCACAAAAAAGGGAGGGCGATTCATCCAAAAGTAGGTAAGGCTCAGAAACTACGAAGGGAAGTGACGAATTCCATTCCAAGGACTCAATCACAAGTTTCTCGTGCTTGGCTACAAGATCGGAAAACAGCATGGTGGGTTGGGAAGATGGGAGTATTGATTAGGAGGTTATCGTCTACTTTCTGAAAGTCTAGATGAGGTTGTTTGGCGCGCCAATACCGATATTGGCGCCAAAAAGGGGTAATGGCTTCTGATGATGACAGAATCAACTTTCTTTAGCATCATCCAAAGGGAGGTTCTCGTCCACCCATTAGAATGTCATCGGTTTTGTCAGACATCATCAGACAACGATGACGATCGTTGAACCCCTGACGATCATTGATCTGTCGTAACCTGAGGGACAGCCAATAGAAAACCGCGCCGTTTTCATTCTATGAATGGCTTCGGCTGCGCCAGGAAATAGGAGCAGTAGGTAAGCTGTAGGAATACACAGAAAGAGAAAGAGTAGATTAGTAACACAAAATCGGGTGCACATCCAATTTGGTGTTGGTGTCGATCCACTACCGGCACAGCCATTGATGATCTGGATTTGTCAATTTCAAGATGTGGTCAATTTCTGGAGCGTGACGCGTTGAAGCCTCGTGAACATGTGGATCGAGGATCACACAGCCGGCGGACGTTATGAGTGTACTCGGATTGTATATGAATATAAAGGATGGCCCGCTGAAAACAAACAAAAAGGTGAGTCCCATGAAATGAAAATGGGGGTGCGGTGGTCAGACGACTTGTGTCTCACTTCGATTTTTTTCATGTCTTCTCAGACGTCCGATGAGTCTCATCGGACGTCTGAGGAACAGTGATGACGTATTATACGTGGAAAAAAAAAGGCCACTATTTTGCTGAACAACGTCAGCATACGAGAAATCTTTCTTCTCCAGAGCATCAAAAATTGACGATGGACTTCAGGACCGCTGTTACTACTCTGATTGTCCACCTACCTCTGATCGTCCACCTACACTGGTTGGATCTACCGGTAGATCTATTACATAACGCGGTAA
>OOGN01000009.1_pt1 | contig 13062 bp, 15 predicted proteins | sample 1670321 | NCBI WGS metagenome assembly OOGN01 (sample SAMEA98143168, study PRJEB22522) | marine metagenome | biome: marine biome; feature: marine water body; material: sea ice | place: Arctic Ocean | collected 11-Sep-2015 | depth 1.5 m | reverse complement strand
CTTACAGCGATAGGATCGAGAGCTGAGAGTACTAACGAGTATCGATCGTCGTCCGCGCCATATGTGTCTATGAGACACAGAAAGAGATAACGCCGGAACAGCTACGCATCCGCATGGGACAGGTGTGCCTGGAAGCAGAAGCCGTGCGTCTTCAGTTGGGCAGTTCAATGACGGACGAAACGCCTCGAGACGCCTATGAAAATCGTCAGCAACATCGACGGCCCCCGCTGAGGATACCAAAAGAGTAGTAGAAATAATACCTAAAGCAACTTTACCTACATGTTTAAATAAACGTTTTGAAACAGATTTTTTCGAATTACGTTTCACTGACTTTTTGCTCATAAACTTTTGTTTTTATAAATATTCTATGATATGACACTATCATTTTACGTCACACGTCAAACTTTGTCAATCTAATAAACTAAATAAATTTAAGATTACGTAAGTCAGACACAAAAGGATAAAAATAAATTGTTCAGAAGATATTTAAAGCAGCTTACTTAGCTTTTTTATTACTTTTTGCTAGAACAACCTATTTGGCATCTATTTCAGCCTATAATTGAGAGGTACGCTCTTGTCTTTCTTGGTCAGACAACTCTTTAACGTACGAAGAAGTCGTATCTAGTCTTCGATGCCCAATGGATTGTTTCACAAACTTAATATCCTTGGTATCTCTCCATAATTTAGAAATAAAACCAACTCGAAAACTATGACTAGTAATGTTTGGCTGATCAATAATACTTTTCGAGACACAACGCATTACCCTATTTACATCTCTTGTAATTGCTTCACGACTAAGCATTTGGTCATGATTTGATTCAGAAGTAAATATATATGAATTTAAATTCTTCATTAGGAAAAGAAATCTAAAATCTTTTTCTCTCTCTTTTATAATTTTCTTTCCTTCTGTTGTTAAAAAAGCTTTGTGACTACTAGGCCCCCGTTTTGAAAGGTTGATTGCAACCCACGAATAGTCTAACAATGTTTGGAGCTGGCCGATTTTTAAAGCTAACAGTTCATTGATTCGAATTCCGGTTACAGTTAATAGAAAAAAAGCAATCCTTAATCTTACTGACGTATAACCAGGGCCTTCTGTTGCTTGAATTAATAATTGATAAATCTCAGATGTCATTGGGTCACGTTTCGGTAAACATTTTCGATTGGCACGAGTTTTTTTTTGGGTAGCCTTTTCTTCTCGTTCTTTCTTTAGTATATTTAATTCTTTCAGAACTGTCTCTAATTGCTGATTTAGTTTTTTATTAACATCTATAAGTTCATTATTTTGTTCAGCTAGTCGAATAAATCCTAACCGAATATCTTTCCGGTTCATTCTCTGCTCTTCCTCTGCTCTTCTAAGAGAGGGTTTAGATCAGAATGTATTTTTTTATATCCGTCTTCTTTCCATTCAGTTATCTTATTGGAATTATTACGATTAACTTGTTCTAGTTCCAATATATTACTACTGATTCTTTCTTTCATAAATATTTTTATCTGATTATTCTTATTTTGAATAAAAAACCGTAACTGCTTAGATTAGTAGTTACGGTTTTATCGAAAAATCTTTTAATTTTATGCTATAACCTCTAAAAACCAAGGATTAAACACATTTTCTAAACCTTAAAAACAGACCTGTTTTTAAGGTTTGAAATCTGAGATGTTGGAACAATAATTATAATTATTGTTTATATTTTCTCTATAAAATATCAATTTAGATCGACTTACTAAATTAAAAGTTAAATTAGTAACTTCTTTAAGTTGGTTTTGTTTTGTCAAAATTTGAAATTTGAGTTCGATTACTTTAAAATCTTTAAGCTCATGCAAACAAGTAACAATACAATTTTTAAGTTTTGCGCTTTCAGAATCTGACATAGAAACCTACCCTAAAAATTCTTGAGTAGGAAATTCTTTATCAATTGAAATGTTACAAAAAGATTGCAGTAAAATAAATTTTACTTTTAACTCAAAGTTATTCTGATAGTTTAAAAAAATCTCAGGCAAGTGGAATGGATATCGATAAAGATAAAGTTCTTTACAAACTGATAACTCTACACACCAACTTTTTTTCCGTTCTACTTTCAGCTAAGGAAAGACAGCGTAACTTCGGAAACCACCATCAGAAAAGTTTTCGAGAATTGGTTCAATTCTTTGTAAATATTTTAAGAACTTGACTAATTTTCTGATCTGACAATGATTGTTTTTCGGTTTGCCAATGAATTCTAGAAAATGATTTACGGGGAATTACCAGTAGCAGCACTACCCATCACCTGTTCAAAATCATCTACAGTTAATACAACTGATGACAGCATATCGTCCGGTTCTAAGTTAGGAAAGAACTCCTTGCATCTTTTACGGGTTGCTTCAGTAATGCTGCCTAAATTACCAGGATACTGGGCTTGTTCTTTCAATCCCATAATCTCATCCAGTATGATAATGTCGGATCTAGTAGGCATAGTTCCCATCAAATTATTGGTATCGATTGGGATTGGTTGACCAAAACTTATTTCTTCAAAGGGTTGGGTAACTTTGTCAATTGTTAAGCAACATATTAAGAATGGAAAACCAATGACTTGCTTAGTAATTCGACACCCAATTTTAACAGGTTCATAAGGCACAACCATTTCTACTATACAAGAAGCAGTAAAAACCGGCATGGCTAAACCAGCATAGGTCGTAAACTTTAATGGGATGGTTGCTTGACCAATTGCCCGTGCTAAGGCTCCTCTTTTTAACTCGTGGAACATCGGTAGAGACATAATTATAAAAGGAGATTTCCTTTTTACTTGAGAATACATTGGGTGTTTAGCGGCCAACTGTAAAGCCTTTCTATAACTACTGGTTTTCCAGGGTTTATCAGGTTTTAAACTTTTTTCAAGGATACCTTTTGTAATTTCTCCGATTATTTCTCGCTTTTGTTCCGTGCTAAACTCAGGATCATCTAAGATAGCCTGCATTGCTTCATCAAGCCGTTGTGATACTAACGATTCTTTAACGTCCCGCAGAATTTCAGTCTTATCATCACCACCTCGAAGCGATAGAATTCTAGGTAAAAATTTTAAGCCATATCCAAACACACCATTATTTTTAAAAAATAAAACACATGATTTTAACATAATAATTATTATATTTAATATAAGTAGTTAATAGAATTATACTAATTATTTTTTCATAAAAATAAATTCTATTTTCAATATCAGACTCCCTTAAATGTTGAAAATAAAATAATTAAAAAAAAGACGTGCTAAATATTAATAAAAATTTCTAAACTTTTTAAAAAGTTTAGAAATTTTAGAAATTAGCAAATTAACCGTTAACAGCTGGAGCTGTTAAAGCAACTGGTAATACTTCACCTGAAGCTAAATCTAATGGGAAGTTGTGTGCGTTACGTTCATGCATTACTTCCATACCTAAATCAGCACGGTTGATAATGTCAGCCCATGTATTAATTACACGACCTTGAGAATCAACAACTGATTGGTTGAAGTTAAAACCGTTTAAGTTGAACGCCATTGTGCTGATACCCATAGAAGTTAACCAGATACCTAAAACTGGCCATAAAGCTAAGAAGAAGTGTAAAGCACGAGAGTTGTTGAATGACGCGTATTGGAAGATTAAACGACCAAAGTAACCGTGTGCTGCAACGATGTTGTAAGTCTCTTCTTCTTGACCGAATTTGTAACCGTAGTTAGTAGATTCGTTTTCAGTTGTTTCACGAATTAAAGAAGAAGTTACTAATGAACCATGCATAGCTGAGAATAAAGAACCACCAAATACACCAGCAACACCAGCCATGTGGAATGGGTGCATTAAGATGTTGTGCTCAGCTTGGAACACAAGCATGAAGTTGAATGTACCAGAGATACCTAAAGGCATACCATCAGAGAATGAACCTTGACCAATTGGGTAGATTAAGAATACTGCAGAAGCCGCAGCTACGGGAGCTGAGAATGCTACGAAGATCCAAGGACGCATACCTAAACGGTATGATAATTCCCATTCACGACCCATGTATGAAGCCACACCTAATAAGAAGTGGAATACGATTAATTGGTAAGGACCACCGTTGTATAACCACTCATCAACAGAAGCTGCTTCCCAGATTGGGTAGAAGTGAATACCAATAGCGTTAGAACTAGGAATAACTGCACCAGAGATGATGTTGTTACCATATAATAAAGAACCTGCTACTGGCTCACGGATACCATCAATATCAACTGGAGGAGCTGCGATGAATGCAATGATGTAACAAGAAGTAGCTGTTAATAATGTAGGGAACATTAAACAACCAAACCAACCGATGTATAAACGGTTTTCTGTACTAGTAATCCAAGCAGAGAAACGTTCCCATACTGAAACGCTTTCACGTCTTTCTAAAGTTGCTGTCATATAAAATTTTTATTATTATAATTCTTCCCAAGTATTGGAGTTGTTAAATATAATTATAAAACAAACTTACATTTTTCATCACCCTTAATTATTTTTTTTATTTCACAAATTTAAAAAATTCTAATTCAAATTCAAAAACAGCACGATTAGTATTCCCACCAATAAATATTTGTTTATTTTTTTGAATCATCCAAACTTGTGAGTAAGTAATATAACTAATTAAAGTACTTATCATTAAAAAGAAAAATCCTGAATAAATTAGAGGTATACCTGGATCAGTCTTAATTTGTAAACCAGTTGAACTTATAATTTCTAATAAAGTAATAGATTGTTTAAAATTAACGGTTTCATTTAATTCAAGATTGCCTAAGAATTGTCCAGTATTGTCATAAATTGAACAGTAACCTTCAAGATTATCGATTATTACAATAATTCCCTCTTTTGGTATTTGATTATTTGAAACCCAAGTTAACCAAACTTTATCTCGATTTCCAAAAATATTTATTAAAGGATATTCAATTATTTGATTATTTAAATTTTGAAATCTTAATCCAATTAAATTCCAATCTGTTTGATAGTAATAAACACCATTATAAATTAGAGGATAATTTACATAAATTGTTTTTCTAATTGTTTCATTACCTTGAGTGTCTAAGATTGAAATATCGGAATAAAATTGAGAAATTGTTTTTGTTTTGGTGTAAGTAATCCAGAAATCATTAATTCGTGCAGAAGTTTTTGGAATAATACTAGACGGTCCATTCGCTAAAATATTTTGAATATGGAAATTTTCAGTTTTGGGAACAATCTCTTGGGCTTTAAAACCAAATAATGAACCAACAATTGTTCCAAATAAAATTAAAATCATACTAAAATGAACAACAATTGGGGCGATTCTACCAATCAAACCTTTATAACAATAAACCATATTTTTTTGTTGAAATACAGAGTATTGCTGATCTTTTATACGTGATAAAATTTTATTAAAAGAAAAATTATTTAACATTGTAGAAATTTTTAATCTATAAAATGGACTAGTTGTTCTAAAAAACTGGCATCGACGTGCAATTTTTAAAGAAGGTAACTGCTGTAAAAAACTACACAATGTTAAACTACAACCAAATAAAAAGATAAGTGTAAGAAACCACCATGTTTTATAAACATGATCTAGACCAAATTGAAGAATTCGATCCCACGATAAGAATCCAAATACAGGGTTTATTAATGGATAGTTTATTTTATATATTTCAATAGGTTGATCTTGTTCAATAATTGTTCCCAAAATACTACAGAAACTAATTAATAATAAAATAAAAATCGCAAACCTTAAATCTGCTAATAATCGAAAAAACTTTTGTTTCATCAAATATGGTAATTTAAATATATAGATGTTTAGAAGAGGCTAAACGAATTTGACCCGATGAAGCCCAATTTTGTAATTTTAACATTTGATTACTTTCTAAATTAGCTAATGGAATTAGCTCTTTTAATGCAAGACAAATATCATCAGTTGTAAACTCCCGTTTTTCATAAAAAGCGTGATACATACCTTCTATAATACTTTGTCGAATTTCAGCACCTGAGAATGATTCAGATAATTGTGCCAATTTTGAATAATCAAATGATTGCCAACTATCTGGTCTAAATTCTTGAAGATGGATTTTAAAAATTTCTTCCCGTTCCTCTGTTTTTGGTAAGTCTAAAAAAAAAATTTCATCGAATCTTCCTTTCCGAATAATTTCTAATGGTAATAAATCGATGTTATTTGCTGTTGAAATTACGAAAACTGGTTTTGTTTTTTCTGACAACCAAGTTATAAATGTCCCTAAAACTCGATTACTTGTTCCACTATCACCTTTACTTTCAGTATTAGTAAATGCTTTATCAATTTCATCAATCCATAGAATACATGGTGAAATTGTTTCTGCAACATTAATCATTTGACGTAAGCGTGATTCCGATTCCCCTACGATTCCTCCAAATAATTTACCTACGTCTAATTTTAACAATGGTAACTGCCAGTCATTTGCAATGGCTTTCGCAGTTAATGATTTTCCTGTTCCTTGAATTCCAATTAATAATAAACCTCTTGGTGTTGGTAATCCATAGTTTGAAGCTTGGATACTAAATGCGGTTTTTCGTTTATTTAACCAATCTTTCAAATTATTTAATCCACCAAGATTTGTAATTTTTTCATTGACTGAACAATATTCCAGAATTTCTGTTTGGCTTATAATTTGTTTTTTTTCACTTAATAAAACTCCGATACTATTATTATCAATTGTTTTATAAGTTGCAATAATTTTTGATAAAACTCGTCTTATTCGTTCTAATGATAAACCTTGACAAGCTCGGGTTAAATTTTCAAATAATTCTGGATCGACATTAATATCTAACGAATTTATTAAACGAGTTAACTCCTGACTAATTTCATCTTCTAAAGGCAATTGAAATTGTAAAACCGTAATTAATTCTTGTAATTCTTTAGGTATTGTTAAATCGGAACCTATTATTATAATGGTCTTTGGCTGCAATTTTAAAATTCGACTGATGTTTCTTAATTTACGTGATATTGAAAGATCTGTTAAAAAACGATTAAAATCTTTTAATAAAAATAGTGCCGGTGTTTCTGCATTTAAACGTTCTACAAGTTCTAAAGCTTGTAAAGGGTTCCGTTTAGCAAATCCTTGATTATTTGGATTATTCGTATAACCATCGACAAAATCCCAACTATAAATACTTCGATTTAAATTTGTTTTTACGTTTTTACGAATAACATATTCTACCCGATCTTCTTCAATTGTATTAATATAAATTATTGGATAGCGAGCTTTTAAAAAAAGAGCTAATTCACTAGTAAATTTCATAAGATACTTATTCAAAAAATTAGTTTGCTAAATTAATATTATATTAATTTTAAATAAAAAATTATTTATTATTAGAGTAATTAAAATAACTAACTCTAATAATTAAAGTAAAGTATTAACGACGAATCGCTAGTGTTTTTCTTCCTTTTTTACGACGATTTCTTATTGTTTTACGACCTTGGGCAGTTGCCATTCGTGCTCTAAAACCTGATAGTTTCAAAATAGAATATCGACTTTTGTTTGAAAGTGTATGTTTTGACATATTATAATTAAACTAGTAATAAATTTTTTTATAAAATTGATGATCGTAGTAAATCATAAATTACTAAATGCCGCAAAACTTCTTTACGAGTTTCGAACATGTAAAATGCATCTTGTTTATACTCATATAATGGATTTCTTTGGCCATAACCACGCCATCCAACAGCTTCTCGTAATAGCGTCATTTTTTGTAAATGTTCACGCCAAATTCTATCTATATTGATTAAAATGATACTTCGTTCAAGATTTTCACAAATTCCATCTCCATAAACTGCCAATTCATTTATTTTGGATTGGTAAGTTAACCAAAACTCATTGAACAAGTATGTTTTTAACTCATATAAATTGAATTCATCAATTAATACTTTAGGATTTTTAATATACTTTAATGATAAATTTTTACCAAATAAATTTTCTAATAATAGAATAATTTGTTTGTTAGACGAGTTTTCTTTTTTTAACTCTAATAGTATATCTGTTATAATCTGTTCGCCATAGGCAAGAATATTTTTTTGAGTAGATACACTCTTCAAAATTTGTCTTCTTTCAAAGTAAACAATATTTCTTTGTTTATTTAAAATATCATCATAATCAAACAAATTTTTTCTCTGTTGATAAGCTCGTTCTTCAACTCGTTCTTGAGCTGAGTCTAAGCTTTTTGTTAAAAAACTTGATTCTAATGGTGAATCATCAGTCATTTGTGTTTGCATAAAATTTTGGATTTTTGGGCCACCAAAAAGACGTAGTAAATTATCATCTAAACTTAAGAAAAATCTTGAAGTTCCTGGATCACCTTGACGACCGCAACGTCCTCGTAGTTGATTATCAACTCGACGAGAATCATTTCTTTCGGTTCCAACAATATATAAGCCACCTAAATTTTTAACAATTTTGTTTTCTTGCTCTTGATGTTTTTTATAATATACAACCAATTCATTAATTAAAAATCTAATAGAACATTGATAAGAACTAGTTGGAATAGAGACTCTATCATCTTCTCTTAAAATTCTTAAAATATCAATGTCTGATAATTTTAAAAAGTTTTGATCAGCTAATAGCGAGAATAAAACACTTAAAAATTTTTGTGAATTACAATTAAACTGATTTTTTAATGCAGATTGAAATATATTAATTTTTTTAGAAAGTATATAGTTTCGTGATAATGTTAGAATATCATACAATTCTTTTTGAATCTTAAAATTAATGTTTCCACCTAAAATAATATCAGTTCCACGTCCAGCCATATTGGTCGCAATTGTAATAGCACATTTTTTTCCGGCTTGTGCAACAATTTCTGACTCTCGTCGAACGTTTTCAGGTTTTGCATTTAAAATTTGATACGATAATTTGTATTCATTTAACAACTGAGCCAACATCTCTGATTTTTCAACGGTTGTAGTTCCAATTAAGATTGGTTGACCTGTTGAAGAGATTTGATTACAAGTTTTAGCAATTCCATTCCATTTTGAAAATTGATCTTTATATATTAGATCTGGTAAATCCTTACGTAAAGTTGGCTGATCAGTTGGAACTTCTTCTACTGATAAGTTATAAATTTTCTCAAATTCAATTTCTGCTGTCTTTCCAGTTCCAGTCATTCCTGATAATTTTGGATAAAGCAAGAAGAAATTTTGGTATGTTATTGCTGCTACAGTTTCAGTCTTTTGACGAATCGGTAATTTTTCTTTTGCCTCAATAGCTTGATGTAAACCATCACCCCATCTCCGATCAGGCATAATCCGTCCAGTAAATTCATCTACAATAACAATTCGATTGTTCTGAACAATATAATGAACATTATTAAAGAATAGGGCATTTGCCTTAATTGAATTAATCACGTATGGAATCCAAGGATCACGAGGATCATATAAATCTTGAATTCGTAAGATTTGTTCAATTTGTTTACTACCTTGTTCTGTTAAAATAATATTTTTATTTTTTTCATCAACTTTATAATGAATATTAAGTTCTAAATAATCGGTAATTTCAGACGCTATAATATATTTATCAACTGGAGTTTCAATATTATTTGAAATGATTAAAGGTGTTTGAGCTTCATCAATTAATATTGAATCAACCTCATCAATAATACAATAATTAAAAGGTCTTAAAACTACATCTGTTAAATTTAATGCCATATTATCACGTAAAAAATCGAAAGTTAATTCATAATTTGTTACATATGTAATATCGGCATTATAATTTTTTTTTCTTTCAGATGTAGACATATCATCTTGAATTAATCCTGTATCTAAGCCTAAGAATCGATAAATTTGACCCATCGATACTTGATCTCGACTAGCTAAATAATCATTTACAGTTACAATATGAACACCTTTTTCTGTTAAAGCATTTAAACATGCTGGCAAAGTAGCTACTAATGTTTTTCCTTCGCCGGTTTTCATTTCTGAAATTTTTTGATTATTTAAAACAAGTCCACCTATTAATTGAACATCGAAGTGTCTCAATCCTAGTGTACGTGAACTTGCTTCTCGCGTTAAAGCAAATGATTCAGCAATTAAAGAATTTAAATTATTATCTTCTTTATATTGTTTTTTTAATTTAAAACTTTGAGCACGTAGTTCACTATCACTAAGTGTTTTTAAATTATCTTCGAGGATATTTATTTGATTAATTAAATTTTGATATTTATTTGTAAAGGAATTAGTTTGAAATAGATTTTTTCGCATTGAAAAATTGTTTTAATTTTTTTTTACGCAATGACATTGATACGTTTTTGTTTTCCTTCTTTATAATCAAATTGAATAGTTCCATCTGTTAGTGCAAATAATGTAAAATCTTTTCCACAACCTACATTAGCACCTGGTTTGAATTTCATACCACGTTGACGGACTAAAATATTTCCTGCTCGAACTTGTTGACCACCAAATCTTTTTACTCCTAATCGTTTTGCGTTTGAATCACGACCGTTTTTTGTACTTCCCGCACCTTTTTTATGTGCCATAATTTTAAACTCCTAATAATTAATTAATTAATAACAATATCTTCGATAAAAACTCTTGTTAATTCTTGGCGATGTCCTTGTTTTTTTCGAGTTTTTTTCTTTGGACGCATCTTATAAACAATTGTTTTTTTACCTCTTAAATGTTCTAAAATTTTTCCTTTAATTTTTACACTTTCTAAATATGGTTTGCCAATTAAAACATTACCTTCATCATTCAATAATAAAACACGATTTAAAGTTATTTGCTTGCCTAATTCTGTTGGGATTCTATTAAAATCATAGTATTTACCGGTTTCAATCCAAAATTGTCTTCCACTTATTTCGACAATTGCATATTTCATAATCTAAATTAATTTATTTTGTATTTATTCGTATCATACTAAAATTTTTTTTAAACCGTCAACTTTTTTAGAAATATCTTTTAATTTTCTATTTTATTTTTTAATCTCGTTAATTCATTATAAAAAAATTCAAAAGCTTTTGATTTATAGCATTCGGGATTACTGATTATTGATAGTTTTCGATTAATTTTAATATTTTCAATCTTAATAATTCCAATTGTTTTAAGTTTAATCTCTTTTTCAATTGCAGATGATGAAACAAATGCAGCTCCTAAACCTAAGCTAACAGCCGTTTTAATACCTTCAATGGAATTTAATTGTAAGATAGTTTTTAATTGTTTTGTTTCAATTTGATTCTGAATTAAAATATTATCAATAAATTTTTTAATTGTAGAATTTGAATTTAATGTTATAAAATCTAAGCAATATAGGTCTTCTTTATTAATTTTTTTTTTCTTAGCAAAGGGATGACACTTTGAAATAATTAAACTAAGTTCATCATATACAAATGGTTGAATTGTAAGATTTTTTTTTAAATCATCAGATATTTCACCTCCCACAACTGCAATATCTATTTCTCTGTTTATAATATTTTTTGCAATTATTCGAGTTGAGTTTACTTGTACTTTTAAATCAATTTGTGGATAATTTTGGGCAAATAATGCTAATATTCTTGGCATTAAATATGTACCGATTGTTTGACTAGCCCCAACTGTTAAGTTACCTCTATCGCCATTTTTTAAATCGATTAATGCTCGACAACTTTCTTCACACAAAGCTAATATTCTCTCTGAATATTGTAAAAGAACTCTTCCACTTTCAGTCAAAGAAATTTTATTTCGTTCACGATTTATTAATAACGTATCAAGGTTTTTCTCTAATGTTTTAATTTGTTTACTTAGTGATGGCTGAGAAAGATATAAAATGGCAGCTGCTTTTGTAAAGTTTTTTTCTGTTGCAACTGCTTTTAATATTCGAAGTTGTTGTATAGTAAAAGGAAGCATTGTTTTTATTTTAATTATTTAAAATTGATTAATAAAATTAAATACGGATGGAGAGACTCGAACTCTCATAACCAAAGTTACTAAGACCTAAACCTAGCGCGTCTACCAATTCCGCCACATCCGCAATATTTCCAAAACCATTATCTAGAATTGTTAAATAAATCTTTAAATAAATTAAGATTTAAAGATTTATTCATTTTCTTCAACATATATACTGTATACAAAACTTGTTGTTTTACCTCGTAACATTGATTTAGCTAAAGATAAAGATTTTTGAGCTGCATTATAGCCTTTTCTTTTCCAATTTGCTTTACGAGCATTCTTTTTAGCTTTTGATGTTCGTTTCTTAGGTACAGCCATTGCTTTTAATTTTTGTAAATAAGTTTTTAATGATAATATACTAAAGTAATTAAAAAGTCAAACAGTTGAACTTTTTGAAATAGGTTTTTCAATTCTCAAATGTTTTAAAGTAAATATTAAAATTCTCATATTACCATAAATATAAATGTAATATGAGAATTTTTGCGATTAATATGCTAGACCTAAACTTCGAGTAGTTTCTGCTCCTAAATATACTCGTACACTTAGGAAATCTGTAGGACAAGCAGTTTCACATCTTTTACAGCCTACACAATCTTCTACACGAGGAGAAGAAGCGATTTGACCTGCCTTACAACCATCCCACGGAACCATTTCTAGTACGTCAGTAGGACATGCTCTTACACATTGTGTACATCCAATGCATGTATCATAAATTTTAACAGTATGAGACATAATTTTTTATAATTTTTACTATTTGTTATGTTAAATTATAGTTTATTTCAATAAAAATAAAGTTATTTATTAAAATATAACAAAAATTTTATAATTTTATTCTTTGATTTCACATTCTAGACATTAACGTGATAAACGTTGAACTTGTTGAATAGCTAAACGACCGATATTATATAACGCCCATGATGCTGCAATTAATAATGGTACAGCAATTACAAATAAACGAGTATCCATAACTGAGAATCCTTTTTATATATAAATATTTAAATTTAGAGAATAATATTTTTAAACTATATTATTATATTTTAATATTATATGTGAAAATTTTAATTTATACACAAGTTATCTCTCGTTATGAAGATATTGATTTAAAAATGACAGATAATTCATCATTACCTTTATATAATGTAATGTTAGATTATTACGAGGCAAAAGTAATATCTTCTTCTAATGAAATATCAGAACTG
>OOGN01000008.1_pt1 | contig 13233 bp, 7 predicted proteins | sample 1670321 | NCBI WGS metagenome assembly OOGN01 (sample SAMEA98143168, study PRJEB22522) | marine metagenome | biome: marine biome; feature: marine water body; material: sea ice | place: Arctic Ocean | collected 11-Sep-2015 | depth 1.5 m | reverse complement strand
GTGCTAGCCTCTTTAAACGCCACATATGTGCATTTGCGGGACCTACCTATGGGACAGAGAACCTGTGTGCAACAATTGTATTCCAGAAAGATGAATGATTTACGTTCAAACATCATGCGTCCACTGCTCAATGAACCCGGCCCTGGGGGGTCCGGTGTGCGTATAGTACATACTCGGTGTGCAGTATGTACGCACACCGGATATTTGTGGCTATGGGGTGCATATTTAGCACATATCCATGACCTGCTTTGTCCGGTGTGCGTTATTTACGCACAACCGAATCCGTTACTTTGTTCTTTATCCTGTAATGACCCTTTTTTTGTTCTTTGTTCCCGAATGTCCCTTCCGCAACGGATGGTACCCTAGGTTACTATTTAAATGTTGGCTAAATAATTAGCTTCAATTATTAGCTTTTATGCTACTTTTGAACTTACTTTTTCAACGGACAATTTTCGCCAAATGACCCTACCTACTAATGTCTACCCATGTAAGCGTACGTAGTTTACCTGGAATGTTTTACCACAAATCCTACCCCTTCTCGTTTATCCCACCTGCGGTCATTTTCCTTCAAAAAGCTCTGATTAGCACGAAAACGACCCCCCTCTGTACCGCACTCCCACTTCTGCAAATCAAACAATTTTTGGTTTATTGTTGTTCGTTTGCTCTCCATTTTGTTATTTATATTCATCTTTACCAAAGGCGGGCCCATTACTTTCCGGTTGTCGGTGCATTCGCTTTGTCCTTCGTCTCGCCTGCCACGAATAGTTACCGTTTGGATTTGATTATCCTGGTTAGCTTGCGTTACGGCTGTAGACGTCATAGAGGGCATCGTGATCACTGTATTGGCATTTTGGACAGTACATTGGCTCTTTCATTTGGTTTATTGTTGTTGGGGTGATCTTAATTCATCGGCAGCCACCGCTTCCCGCCAACATCCATTGCAAGTCTTTATTACTTTCCTGTTGTCGTTGCATTCGCTTTGTCCTTCGTCTCGCCTGCCACGAATAGTTACCGTTTGGATTTAATTATCCTGGTTAGCTTGCGTTACGGCTGTAGACGTCATAGAGGGCATTGTGATCATTGTAACGGTGCATCTGGTTAGTCTAAACTTCTTCTCTGGTGATGGCGCGAACGTCCAAAGGCCGTGCTATTGTGATTAGTCCTGCGTCGAACATGACCAACTTCCTAAAGGTTGGATATGCCACCACCGGCGTTGCGACTGGTTCACTTCTCAGTTTGTCTCCCATTTTTGACAGCCCTTCTCTCCTACAACTTGCCAACCTGACAATGAACATGTCTCCCCGTTCCCAACGATCGTCCCGAGCTGGCAGCCAATCAGGTGACGACGAAGATGAACCCGAATTGGCGTTCCAGGTTGTAGTTTTCAAGAAGATTACCAACGAAAGGGTCCCCTTTGGACTTGACGTTGACACCATTACAAAATTCTTTACTGGGCTGTTTACCTTTTCCAACCAAGAGAGAAGGGACGAATTTGAAAAGACCACAAAAAATCTGATTGGCAATCCAAAACACCACTTCCTCGCCATCACCGCTCTAGTATTTGATGCCGATGTGCAAGATATTGTTCACACAATTATTGCTGCGTCCCTGTACACACACGACCAAAGCAATGGCTCGTTCATTTTTAACCTTGGTGTTCTTGAGAGAGGCGACCCAAAGGTTTGTTTGTTGAGTAAAGCCTTCTTCATCGAACCTCTGAGGCAAGCAGATGATACCGGCAATGCCATCCTTTCCGATACCGCCACCTTCCGAAACAAGGGATTAGCCACGTTCATGCTATCACTCATTCAAGTGCTTGGCTACACTGGATACAATGCTACCTCAGTACCAGAACTGGAAGGACCCTTCACCATCCCCTGTGATGAAAACGCCGCTGAAAAGAAACATCATCTTTACCTGCAAGCACGGGTCGAATATTATTCTGCCTACTCCCTCTATGTCAAAGTTGGATTCACTCTCCACGCAGTCCACGCAGAAACCCTTGCGGATCTTCATTGCACTGATTACAAGAAGGACTGCCCTGTCCACCCCCACAAGCCTCCAAATGATGGGTACTATACTGATGACAGGTTTCAACGCCTGCTTACAATGAAGCATTGGATTTACAACGTTTACCCCCCTGAAGAAAAGTTCAGAACGGGTGCAGAAAACACCTCGACGTTATGGAATGTTCACCACCTACCGCGCAATCAATTTTTATCATCCGCTCTCCCAACTCCTCTGATTACTGATGTCACACTTGGTTTTACCAATCGGGCCTATTACAATTTGTTGAATACCAAGAAAAATGTGGGGCGTTTGGCATCACCACTTACAGTACACAGGGTTCCGCGTGATATGATGTCCACACCCTGTCCTATTGACCCCTATCTTCCTCATGATCGTCATGTCCTGAGCCAGCAAATGATAATGGGTAAAGAAATTTATCAGGATGATGTTCGGCGAACCCTATTCCGCGACCTCAATGTCTACCCTTGCGATTATGGCATGGATTCCTTCGATGCTATTACCACTGTGTTGTACCTACAGGGCAAATCCAACGTCTTTTATCACGATGACCAGCATGAAGATGATCGGAAGGAGTTGTCGATGGAAATCCGGATTAACCTGTCAGCTTTCTACCAGCGACATTCCCATTTCTGTTTCATCAATGACCTAATGCTTGCCTGGTCAAAATTGGCAATTGACGAGTTTCAATTTTTCGATGATTCCCAAAGGGCCAAATATGGATTTGGTGGGTTCCATATCGTTCCTCTGACTGCTGACAACCGTGGCGCTTGGAAGGAGAATTTCACCTTACTTGCACACCGCCTAATCACCACCCAGATACTTGGTAAAGTGTATCCACCATTGATGACCGACCTAATCGCTTTGCAACTTTTGTACAGCCGGCAATCACGTCCTGTCTATTTTGCACCGGTGTATGGTCTCATCAGTGCTTTCACTTCAGAAGATAAAGTGACCTCTTACATCGGGGAAGCCCAAGTCCCAAGTCCTGCTGATTTACTTTCGGTTTTGGACACCATAAGTGCCGCTGATCTCGTCGAGACAATGACACAAGAATATACTGTTGTTCCGATCATGCCCCTACATGGCACATCATTTGGTATCTTATCGGCGCCACCTCCCGACCCAATGCCCGAAACGTATGAGAAAATGGATGAATTTTATCAAGGAATATTTCCCATCTACCAATCGCATTTTGAAGAAAACATGGCACGGTACAAATTGTTAACTCCCCTGAAAGACCTCCCCGTTGATATCGATTCAGTGTCAGATCCGTGTGCCAGCAAATGGTTATGCCGTCACAGGCTACGAGAAATATCAGAACGAATTTGTCCAGGATGCATACAGCCAGTCCACTTGAATTGTGGTGTTTCATCCAATCCGGATATGTCTCAACCAGACGGACCATATGATTTCACCTGTTTCTTGTGTTACCATCACTTTGGACGTCCCCTTGATGGAGAGAAAGACCCGGGCTTTGGAACTATGAAGGAACCCAGTGCCCCCGCATCCAGTAAAGGAAAGAAGGGGAAGAGCAAGGCAGCCGCAAAAAGCAAAAAGACTAGGTCCAAAGCTGCAGCAACAGATGAATCCTCACGTGTGCGTATTCCTCGCCGTCCTCCATTGCAAAAACATCCACCTGACCCCACGGTTCCCTCCCAAAATACGCGAACACGAGGCCCATCTCAAATTGAGGTGGACAACGACTCCAACCCCTCTACCGAGACTCCTCGACGTCAGAAGACGATCAACAAGTATGAAAGAATTGATCGACGAATTGACAAAAAGAATCCAAAATATATGTACTCTATTGCGGAGAAGGAGACCGAGACAACCGAAGATGATTGGTGGATCGAGAGTGATGACGAACCAGCGGTAACCCAATTTCATGCGATTACTCCAGTCCAATCACATGTTCTATCGGATGTGGAATTAAACGCAAGGAGTGAAACAACAACGATCGATTTTCCCTTGGAACCCCAAAGTTTCAAACACATTATCCAGGCAGCTATTACTCTACGCACCAACTTTTCATTTGACAGGATGGGTAGTCAAAAAACAGCTCCCTGGGTTCACCGACCAGACGCACCGTACGGTGACCAAGAATTAGTTGACCTCTGTTGCCTGGTGGATCGTGGCAGAACATTACAAGTTGACGCAACGGCTTCTACGAAAAAATGGGTTGTCACACTTGTCGAGTCTTACCCACTGAATTCGAAAGTTAAGTTAGGGGACTACCTCCTTACCAAAAAGAAGGATATTCCAAAGGTGGAAAGGTCGTTTCGTGTCTTCCGGCAATGGCTGAAGCAATACTTGGATAAGTTTGACCCCGATCTTTACGAGTACATTGACACCTTCACGTACGGTATGCCGGTTTTAACCCTTCCTGGACGTTTGGCAGGACATGATCAAGACAGCTACGATCAACAGGGTGTTGTGAAGAGGGACAAATATATGGTTCCACTTCCAAAAACTCACCGCGTGGTCACAACAAAGGAATCATTTGGACTGTTGGATCCGTCTGGCCATGTTGTTCCCTATAGCACGGATCCTTATGGCCTACCGTCAAAGACTCCAAAATTTGATGAGACATTTGTTGCCTCCTGCAATCCAAGTGGTTTTGAATTGGTACCGGTGGCATTACCTCCTCATAAAGTTCCAGATCACCATCTTCAAATCCGCGCAATTCGAGCCCAAATCAAGAATCGCAGAGGAGGGGACGCAGTCACCCGTTGGTTGGGATTACAAGGTGAAAAATATGTAGCTCTCCCAAAGCCCTGGGTGGAACTCAATTTTTCTAAAAAGTTGAGGGAAGAGGCTATCGAACTTGCTACTTCTGGATCTAGGGAGCGCTTTCTCGTTTTACCGCCTGGTGATTCGCGACCAGATGATCCGCCAATCCAGCTGAGAGACTCCAGGGGTAGGAATTACTACTATCAAGGAGAAGTAGACAATTGCCTTATTGGTGGATTTGCCAATGCAGTATTTTGGATGTTTGGTGAAGAAAAGTCGGATCAGTTGTTGCAGAAAGAACTACCTGTCGGTTTTTTATGTTGGAACTTGTTTGTGAACCATGTTACGGTATGCCTCCCAAAATATTTTCTTCGGAAATTACATAATTGTCAGGACGTGCTTGACTTGGACGATCAATTGCCTTTGGTTGTTCAACTGGGGGCTGGTGACAAATCTGAAAATCATGTGATCAGCATCTATGATGGATGCATCTTTGACTCTGCCAGTCGTTTTGTCCTCCAGAAATCGTTGGAGGCTTTCACTTGGTGTTGTGGCCTCTACGGTTTTAAGCGCCACTTGCGTGTATATCAATTGGAAAAGAGAGTGAATCTTCCCAATGAAGAAAAGAAGAGGAAAAAACAGAAACGTTCTCGCGGGCATCATGAGTATAAAGGAAAGAAGGGATAGAATTATCTTGAAGTTTACATGATAATTAATGCATGTTTTTATATAACAGTCTTCGTCAACAAACCAAAACGTTTGGCTGATCGGGTTACAGTCCGAAACAAATACAAGTAGTAGTTAAACAGTTAGTTTGGGTCATGATATGGTGGAAGTGAAATTCATCCTACTATTGTATTGTTCTTAACTACCGCCAAGGTCGCCTGGGTGGGCTAGCCAAGGTAAGTCCAATTGTGATCAGCGTTGACAAATCGCCACTCTTTGTCAATCATACATACCCGTACTCCAACCTCCTCTGTCCACAGATCGGGTAACAACAAACCAAAGGACCAGACAGGTATGGTGGGATCGTATGGACATTCCATGTCATCGATTGTCACCGTATGATAGACAAAGCCAGATTCATCCACCGATGCCTCGTTAGGTAAGATACAAATTTGTTTAGTGTAACTGCTCTGGAATTGATGGACCATCACATGGCACGTCCATGCTTTGGTTGATCCCAATACAACCATTGACACTGGCTGCTGGTGTTGAAGTGCATGAGTGACATCTGCCCAAGTATTATATCGCTTGGCATTGGCTTCGTGAACAATGTTTGTAAATGTTGATGAACTTGATGGAGAGTTGGTTGACTGAAACCCACTAGTCAAACTTGACAAAATGTTTTGTCGATTGAAGGCATTCATCAAATTCAAAGGCCAGCCCGCACGCACAGCATTGGGACATAAAGGCCTCAGCTCTTTTACCATACCCTCCCCTTCAATTCCACCCTCGTACAATGAATGTAAATAGGTATAATCGATAAAATGTTGCCGGCAGCGCAAAAGGCCCAGCATTCCATATTTTGACAACCAAATAGGTTGTTTTTTGTCTGGGTGGCATGCCTCACCAATTCTTTGGACACAATCCAGGAATTGGACCACAAGAGCCTCAAACCGATTGCCGGCAATGTCCCCTTTCAAGTCGGTTGCAAAGAGGGTACCAAACACCCGAAAGAGCAATGATAGCAGGCGCCGAATGTCCTCAGGGGTAGGTGCGGTATTTGTTAAAATCGACGGAGGTCCCGTTGGGTCAATACAGTAATTATTCACCAAGTCAGTCAGCTCAACCGCTGGAATGTTGGCAGGCACCTTGATACCTCGCACTCTCAACCAGGCTGTGTTTTCTTTAATGGTCCATTTTGAGCGTGGTTTATCGGTAGGTGGTAACACAATCACCCTTGGTTGAAACTCATTCTCCAGTAAGCACCTAAATAACCACGGTGATATCATGGTTAAGGCACGGTAATTTTCAGCAACAAAGCCCCCAAACTTTGCATTCTTAAACATGCGGGCAGGTACATAAGGCAGTCGCAAACCCTGAACAGAGGCAATCAGTGGTTTGAGACGTGTCCGGAGAAGGGTTCCGTTATCCATGTCACTAGCCCACTTCAACACCAGTTTGAACACTGCTTTCTGTGTATTCATAGCCAGATGCATAATTGTTTCCACCCGCTGGTTTAAGGTACCAATACTCCAACAAGGTGGGATAGGTGGCAGTTTGTAAAATTCAGGGTGGTGCTGTTGATCAGCATTTACGTAGGCAACGATAAAAATTCCATATTCCTCTGGAGACGCCTCCATGGCCTCGACCAAAATAAAATTCCGACAGCATAGCGTGAAGTAATTTATTGTTGCCTTGTTCAGGCACAATAAAGTCAAATAACTTTCCACCTCCTTGATGGACCATGTTTTGTCAAACACCAACTTCCTCAAAGCATACTGCCAGGCGTCCATAAGCACGTCGAAGGACAGTGTACCAGGTTTGGCAGTCAACGTATATCCTGGAGCATCAACAGACAATGACTCATGGATGGGCATTACGTACTTGCCCAGCTTGACCAAACGGGTAAAGGAAAACCCATAACACTGGCGACAAGCAAAGTGCATAGGTTGAGAAAAGTTACCAGCATCCAGGTATCGATCAGCAACACGCACACACTTGGGACATGCTGCAAAGTTGAGTTCCAGTTGGTGAAAGTTACATGACATGCCAAACATCGCATGCAATTTGGAATTGCCTCCCAGTAAGCAGGTACTACCCCGACGTTCTGGCTGATCCATCAAAAAAGCAATTAACTTGCAGCGCACCGTAGTCCAGTTGCCATGATAGTGGGACCAAAATTTATGTGTCCCATCTGCCAACGTGTTGAGGTTGGTTTGGAGCGCTTGAAAGACAGCATTGTGGTTTGCTTTGCCAGGGCCGCACGAAATGGGAAAGGTCCTCACATCAAAGGGCTGACCTGTTGCGTTGTCAACACAAATAATTGTGGCAGAAGCTGTGTGGACTGGTGATCGGTTGTTCTTGGAGGAAGCACTTGGATCCCACCCATCAAGCCAAAACAAAACACCAAGAGACACAAGACAAGTTGAGGGGCTTGGTTCGTTGAGAAACTGAACCATGGAAGCACTCTGGCACAACTGTTGAAGGCGAAGGGGTATCGGAGCTACCCCTGCTGTCCGTGGCAGAAGTAGCACAAGAGCTACAATCTCGTGAAGGCAACAGTAGGCATGAGCATCATCATCTAACATGTACACATGTGGAATTGGAAGTAGAGACACCAATGAGTGTTTGTTGGTAGGATTCAAAATGTGAGACTGGAAACCTGCCATTGTGCTGGGCATGGTGGGCCAATTGTCGTGTTGGGTGGGTAGCAACCCCAATAACAATGTAAGAATGTGGGACAACACAGTGTGATGTTTCTGACCCGTAGTGACTAACATCTGGGCAATATGCAGAAATAGTTGAATGGCATGGGGTGGGAGCTGAGAAGAAGCATCCATAAACAAATTGACTGGTGCCTGGACCAACGACTGTTGCACAAGGCAGTTGGTTGCCTGAGTAACCGAACCAGCAATACACCAGTCAGCAAATTGAGCCGTTCCTGTTTGAAGAAAACAATATGGGAAGTGAATGTTGGACTCAATGGTATCATCAAGATCGGGATTATCGACAAATATTTCAGCATCCATTTGTTCTTCAGGTGCACCTGTAGGCCCTTCATTGTTGTTAGCAGCCACACTAAGGCTAGTGCGTTCCACAGACGCACTGACATGCCAGTGACGTGCATGTCTTTGGAGATGCAGCCGGGTCAAAAAAATATTTTTGTGGGCTGGTATACTGCAACCCAACTTGGAGCACACAAACCATGTCTGGCCACAGCGACCACACCCAAAATTGGTCGCCCATGGAGTGCTGTGATTAAGACTTGTGGTTGATCTGGGTGTTCTGTTTTGCACAGATGCATGCATGCATCCAGGGCAACTAGACCAAAAGGTAACCATGATGAAGAGCCAATGGTCAGTTCCACTCTGGCAACAAAAATGGACGATCAATCACCCCAGGATAGATGGGGCGCCAAAATAGTGCGTACGTGGCAGATTTGCGATGGTTAGTAATATCTCTATGCACCAGTGCCGGGTGACGTAGCTTTGGATTGATGAGTGGAACTATGTCCTAGATATATCTGCACCAACAAAGCGTGACGTGGTATTGGATTGGTGAGTGGAACTATATCCTAGATTATGTCCGCGCCCACTTTGAAACTCAAAATAGATTGTGAATTCCAATATACGTAAGATTATTACCAAAGCACCACAACCGCACATTATGCCCATAGGCCTGACACAACCATGACGGAATACACAGGCAACACTACGCCAAAAGCTCAATGGAGGTGGGACCGGTTTAATGCCCGAACATTGACAAGTGCCGCTTGGGCTAGTCGAAACTGTATTGGCACGGATAATGCCGAACTACGTACTCACCAGGCAATGCAACAAAGGGTCTTACAAGAGCAGAAAAGCGCAGAGCTCATCATTACCAGCGAGCTTCATCAGTTGCTGCGCAATGCCGCTAATATCACAAGTATGACCTACTGCTGTAAACTAACTCAGCACACTCTTGCATGTATCAACAGCAAAGACATTCGCCAATCGTGGTTGCAGGATGGAAGTGATGCCAACCTGAAACGTTTTGCTTGGATGTTCTACTACTACGGATCCGAAATTCACAAATTTGGTATGACTTTAACACATGGAGAGTGGATAGAACGCAAGGTGTTAGCCTCCTTGCATGTCACCTATGTTTATTTAGGGGACCTACCGACGGGACAGCGCACATGTGTGCAACAATTGTACTCCAAAAAAATGAATGATTTACGTTCAAACATTATGCGCCGTACTCCAACCTTTCAACATACAAGTATGGTCAAGAAAGAACAGCCAAAGATACCTGGCCTATTCAAAAAGCATTTTAAGCGTGGGAAAGCTACTTTCTTTGTCAACAGGAATATCCGTGATCAGACAACATGGCATAAGGTATGTTATCTAATAGTGAACCTAACATATCAAGGTGGTAACTTACATTTCATTTGTATGTTGACACAGGTGGACTATTCTAAAGATGAACAATGGCATGCCTGGAATCAAGAAGCCCTTAAGCGTTTTCTTAACAGGAATGAACAGCCATCATACAAGAAAACGATGGTACCATATAATGGCCAAGGCCAAGGACGGGGTCCAGAGCCTAACGTGGAAAGAGTTCAAGAGACATGGTGGCCGTCCAGTACAAATCGAACTGAAACTACGACACCGCTATTTTTGGAGGAAAAGCCGGATTTATTTGATTTAGAGCATGTATTTGCTGAATGCAACCAGGTGGTTGCTTTGGAGGATGATATGTGGAACCTTGAAACAGTAAGTGCCAAAGTAGATATGACCATGTGCGTACTTGGAGTGGTGTGCCTAACGAACTATCTTAGACCCCTGCCAGGTTGACCCACATTGACAAGGAACGAAGTGAACAGGTAGGCTAGTGCGCAAAAAACACATGTATCAACAATATACTTGTCTAACTTATTACTGTGACCATCTACTGTTTACCACAGGTAAGCGAGGTGGACCAACGAATGACAGAACAGTATCCTGCACAATCAATGCAGGCAGCTAAGCGTGATACAAAGGAAGGACATAGACAACAAATCCTAGACGCAACACAAAAGCTGCCAGGAAGGAACACTCTTACCAACTTGGTTGAGGTGGACAAGCTTGTGAAGGAGAAACAAGCCGCAGTTGCCAACATTATGCTCCCTACCAAAAAGCAAGCACCAAAGGTGACCCATGAGGTATCACGAATCAAGAAGAAGTCAGTGAAGGTGGCAGCCAAGAAAAAGGCAAAGAAAACACCAAAACAAGTCAAAGCCAAACACAAAGCAACTAAAGATCCTCCAGCAGACGCACTAAAAACCATTACCAACACATACACAGCGCAGGTGTGCAGACCCATCCAGTTGTGTGGGTGCCGGCATGGGGATCTAAGTGTTTTGAAAAGCTTCGTCAAAGCCGAAGCCACATACTACACCCGCCCCAATAGATATCTGGAGGGAAAAGGCTGCCTGGACTGTAAGCGTGCGATATTGGATATGAAGCCTGCAACATCAAGACAGAAGGCGGTGGTATTCTACTGTGACGAGGGCATCAAAGGCTTTGATGCCCCAGATGATGACTCGATGAAAGCCGAGCTCACCTGCAACTTAGTGTTGTGTCCCCAGTGTGAGGCTCTTCGACGCATAACATTTGAAAGGGGGAATGAAGGACGCCGCGGTGGTGGGCGTAAACGGAGCAGACCCAGTTGAATGAATAGGCAAAATATAGTATATATATAGATTCACATATAGCAACATAAAGGGGTCTAAAATGGGGGTTGGTATTTAGTAGATATTGGTCCGATTGGGGGGTTGGACTGTAGATATTGATGAAAAAGCGTTTTAAAATGAGTGCAATCTGGGTATTGCTATTGGTCCAGGTAATGGGCTCCTATTGGCTGTTGCAAGAGTTGTGGCCGCTCTGTGATTGGTCCAGTTATGGGTCATTCTGTGAGGGTCATCGGTTGTAAGTAACACACACCGGGGCCCTATGTGCTTCATAAGCAGGTAATTCCGATGTGCCTCAAATACACAGAAAGGGTGTAAAACGCAGTTGCTACCCCTGTGTGTGTAACTTACAGAACAGGATAAGACTAGAAGAGCTAAAAATATAGCTGGTATGTCTATGATAATTACTGCAGATGGGTAGGCATTTTACGCACATGGGCTACGCACACCAGGCCCCCCAGGCCCGGTTTTCATTGTGCAGTGTTAACCGATACCGTGTTCCACTTCTCTATGTCCTACGCGAGGACGAAGCTATGCTGGCGGATGCAGCTGAGATTGCGGCGCTGCCAACAGCGCATGAGCGTCTCATACAGACTACTCCGTTGGAGGGAAATCAGTATGAAACTGATAATGGAAAGGTCTTCGAACTCATCGAGAGCCTACTCATTAAGGGGACCTATCACTCCTATATCGAACCCTACAAAACAGCAAGAGATGGACGCGGTGGCTTCTTAGCATTGGTGATGCATTTTGAAGGTCCGACGGTGATTGGAACGTCGCTTGAGAACTCGTACTCTCAGCTAGAGAAATTACAATTCACGGGCGACAAGGCAAACTTCTCTTTCGACAATTTTGTTGATAAGCATGTGAAGGCCTATTCAAACATCAAACGGCTTGGAGATTATGACGAAGTAAGCTCGGACAAGAAGAAAGTTCGTGATTTCCTATCTAGGATCCAAACAAGCGACGCTGCGTTACTTTCTGCAAAGGTTCAAGTCATCGCGAATGCTGCCATGTCCTCTGACTTCACATCTTGCTGTGACTTCATGAGGCAGATCGCTCGCACAGTTTCAAAGTCTTCCTACTCTCACGACAAGCGAGGAATCGGCTCTGCCGGCTCCAAGTCGGATACTTCTGGTTTGACAGCTGCTGGCGTGTCTAACAAGGCATGGGAACAGTACGGACCAAGCCAGAAGACGCATATCTGGTTGCTCCGTGGTTATGACCCAAGCGATATTGACTCAAGAGGAAACCCTAAGAAGGGGGCAAAGAAATCTGGTAATGGCGGCGGTGGGGCTGCGAAAGCCCACGTCAAGATGAATAAGAAACAAGCAGCGATGTTGGTTACTGAAACCCTACGGCAGATTGATGCTGCCAACAGGGATGGCAAGGACGTCAATGATGACGACGATGCAAGCGGGGACCCTCAAGAGCAGCACGCCGGCGATCAACTGGCAGGCCGTCGGAAGAAGAAGCCAAAAGTCTGACTCTTTGCTTCGCTATCTAGTTTCCTTTACAAACTATTTAGTATAATTGGACGTTTGTACTACAGTTATTTCTGTATTCGCCCGTCTATTATGGGGGCCTTCACGACAGGCCCGCGACTGGAATGTGATCCTCGCCATGTTGCTCAAGTCGTAACGAACGACGAGAGCGTTTGCGAATTGGATTCCCATGCCGACACCTGCCTCCTAGGCAAGGGTTGGTCTGTTGAGGAGCCTACTGGCGAATACTGCATGGTGCGGCCGTTTGACAAGTCCTACGAGCCCGTACGGATGGAGATTGTGTCGGCTATCACAGCCTTCGACCACCCAAACGGCGAGACTTACATTCTGGTTGTAAACCAGGCTTTGTACAGCCCGCAACAAGAACCAAGCTTGTTGAATCCGAACCAAATGCGATGGAATCATCTTATCGTAGATGACATACCCCGTCAATTTGATCCACGTTCGACGCACTCCATTCGATTTCAGATCCGTGTGCCAGCAAATGGTTATGCCGTCACAGGCTACGAGAAATATCAGAACGAATTTGTCCAGGATGCATACAGCCAGTCCACTTGAATTGTGGTGTTTCATCCAATCCGGATATGTCTC
>OOGN01000007.1_pt1 | contig 13544 bp, 8 predicted proteins | sample 1670321 | NCBI WGS metagenome assembly OOGN01 (sample SAMEA98143168, study PRJEB22522) | marine metagenome | biome: marine biome; feature: marine water body; material: sea ice | place: Arctic Ocean | collected 11-Sep-2015 | depth 1.5 m | reverse complement strand
AGTCTCGTGGGCTCGGAGATGTGTATAAGGGACGTCGTTGACGTCGGGCCGGGATCTACACCGGCCGAGCCTGTGAATCTATCGGCTGGCACTACAAACCTGGTCATGCGCTCCCTGAACCACAACTTACGAAGACCGCCAGGTTGTCAGCTAGGTAAAAGATTGGTCCAGAGGTTACGGAACCGGTAGCAAAGTTTCCTGACGGATCGTGCAGCTTGGATTCTCTTCCAGGACTCGCATCCTTATTTGTCCAGTGTACACAAGATTCACCAGGAAATTAGGGTGCGGAAATGCCAGTACATTCTGTTCACATTTTCCCTCAAATTGACCCCTCACACACTAACAACCACTAACAACAAGAAGAAACCATACTTTTGAGTATCATATTGGCTTTGCATAGCAAAAGGGATACGATGTACAGGTGTCCCTATTGTCCCCGCATCCTCAAGACACAAAGAGGTGTCACACAGCACATATTTCAGACACAGGCATGCAGGATCCTACAACTACAAGAGGTATCTCTCATCAACCCCCTGTCGGAGGTTCCTGATCAGGATGGTGCAGAGGTTGGGTATGATAACGCTGTGGGAGCCGAAGCGAGGCGCTCAAGTCGCCTCGAAAACCTGAACCAAAACGTGGAACCGGAACCTGGAGCAGGATTTTCAATCAGCGTCCGCCATTTGGATGCGGATCTGGAAGCAGAGGATACCCAACAGATGGAAGGCGATCCCGTACAGGCGGGAGACGACGACGATTCGTCCCAAGACGATGATGATCTAGCTACACATGGGGTGGACTATGCGGAGTTTAACGATGGTGATACTACTTATGAATCTGATAGTGAGGATGATGATGATGACAGCATTCCTGATTTGTTGGAAAGGCCTGCTCCGAACACACAGATGCTGAAGCAGTTCCGTGAGTATTGTGAAGGACATTCACACAAGTTTCTGCCCTTGACCCCAGAGGAGGTGACTTCCATCAAGCTTATGGATGTCTTGAAGAGAAAGAAGGCACCTTTGAATGCCTATAAAGAAACATTGGAGTGGCATTTGAAGGAGAGTGGTGCTCTGAGGGAGCATGAGACACTTAAGGATGCAGAGGACCATCACACCAGGAACACGGTGATTAATCACTTGACTGACCGCTACAATCTGTTACCAATGTTCCCCCTGGAAAAGAGCGTTAGGTTGCCGAGTTCCAAGGCTACGGTACGGATTCCCTACCGTGATGCAGCGGATTGCATTGTTTCATTGCTGACGGATCCGCGCTTCGTGGCTGAGGATTATCTTTTTTTTGGTAACGATCCGTTAGCTCCGCCTCCTGAAAACGTTGTTTACCTTGCGGATTTGAACACAGGGGAGGGATATCTGAAGTCTTACCAGAAGATGATCACCCACGACCGTCAGGTTCTGCTACCTTGTCCCCTCTATATTGACGGTGCTGTTACGGGACAGTTCTCTGACCTACCAATCACCGCCGTGAAGATGAGCCTTGGGATCCACACGCGGGAGACCAGAGATAAGGAACATGCGTGGAAAGAGTTTGGCTGGATTCCACAGGTCAGGAAGGAACGTGCCCGTGGCAAGAAGCTCTTCAAGGAATCCCGGCACCTTGATTCACAAGATGTCATTGTTATGGATGGGGAGGGTGATACTGCTGATGAAGGCGGTAATGAGACTGATGATCCAGATGAGGAGGATGGAGCAGTCAAGGCACAAGACTTTCACACCATTTTGAGTGTGATCCTGGAAAGTTTCGTGGATATTCAACGTACCGGGTTCCTTTGGGACCTGGTTTACAATGGGAAGCTGTACAAGGACATGGAGTTTGTCATCTATGTGCCCTTTGTAAAGTGTGACACCGAAGAGGCGGATGTTCTCTGTGGAAAGTACCTAACCCGCACCAAAAATGTGAAGCAGGTCTGTCGCTATTGTCACTGTCCTATGGCAAAGGCCGATGATCCGCGAGCAAAATACCCCATGAAAACACAACCTGAGATCCAGAACCTGGTGGAAAAGGCCAATCTGGATCGTTTGCAACAGATCAGTCAGCAATTCATCCAAAACGCATGGTATGACGTTGTGTTTCATAAAGCAAATGAGCGTGGCGTTCATGGTGCCTGCCCTTCGGAAATGCTGCATGCCATTTTGTTGGGTATCTTCAAGTACTTGAGGGAGATCTTTTTCGTGTACATGGGAAAGTACTCACAGTTGGCTGAGGATATCAATGCTCTTGCCAAGATGTATGGGAAGCTGTTTACCCATCAGTCCGACAGGGACTTGCCTAACACGAATTTTGCCAAAGGTATCCGGAAAGGGAAGCTAATGGCCAAGGAATATCGAGGTGTGCTTCTGGTTATGGCAGCTGTGCTTCGCTCTACCCTGGGAAGGCAGCTTCTGTTCAAAAGGAAGAGGTTCGGCGGGGAACAAGGGTTGAGTGACTGGACACTATTGGTTGAGTTAATGCTGGAATGGGAGTCATACCTGAACGAAAAGAGCATGCGAAAGACACATGTCAAGCGCCTTGGCAAAAAGCATCGCTTCATCATGTACATCATGAAGAATGTTGCCAAAAGGTCTACCGGCATGGGGTTGAAGCTGATGAAGTTCCATGCCATCATTCATCTTGTCCAGGATATGCTTATCAATGGTGTTCCTTGCGAATTCGACACCGGCTCCAACGAAAGTCACCACAAGCCCACCAAACACGCAGCAAAGCTTACCCAACGGAATGAAGCTAAGTTCAATTTCCAGACCGCCACAAGACTTACGGAGTTCCATCTTTTGGAGCTTGCTATGGAAGAAGTGGCTCATGGTCTCAAGGTTTGGGAGTATTTTGACTACGTCGATGAGGAAGAAGTGGAAGCAGAGGTTGCTGATCGCATGGAGGACCATGCGGATTCAAATTCCACGGAGCTTCCTGATCTTGATCGTCAGGAATCGGATTGGAGTGATGCGGAGGACATGGAGGTGGAAGGACCTGAGTTGGAAGTGGTAACCGATGGTACACGAATCAAAGTGTTTGAGGATCCGGATGATGATGGAAAGCCCACATTCAAGGTACTTGGGCGGTCAAAGCATGCGGATAAAACCACTTGGATGCATGAGGTGGTGGTGTTTTTGAATGACCTTCAAAACAAAGTCATTGACCACATTCCGGATCCGTTTCTTCCCGTTCTAACCCGTCACAAGCGGGGTGATACTATCTTTCACGGGCATCCAAACCATCGTGGTAATGGTCCCTGGAAGGATTGGGCGGTGGTGGATTGGGGACCAACTGAGGGTAAGGTTCCGGCACATATTTGGTGCTTCGTCTGTGTTAGGAACCTCCCAACGGGTAAGAACAAGATCCAACATGGAGGTATCGACCTGAAGGATGGAGTGTATGCGGTTGTGGAAACTGCCCAGTATGACACGGATCTTGCAGAGACGACAAAGTCTGATCTCTTCATGCCCCTGCTGTTGAATGTCGAAGGTGTAGACCAGGATGGAGATGTGACTGGCCGAAAGTTCTACCTTGCGGACACTGAAGCTATTGTTGGGCCCTGCATTGTGATCCCAGATATTGGTGGTGCACCCAACGCCTACTTTCAAGTCAAATCAAGGTCAGAATGGTCGAATGAGTTCATCACTTGGTTGAATCAGCCCCATACAGACGACGTAATGGAGTATTCGGATGAGGAAGAGGAACCGGATGAGTAGATCCACAGGGTATCAATCCCGAAAATGTGAGCTCTGGCGATGGTTCTGGTAGTCCCGGGTATCTAAATAACTGTTTAAAATAATATTACCTACTGTGAGCGTTGATCATCAGTTAGATCTACTTAAAGAACGTCTATATTTACTTTCTGATCTAGGTTGCTGGCGACTGAACCTACTCTATTTGTTTAAGTATCTACTCAATTAACTAAGTATCTTATTCTATGAGCGTTGATTATCAGTTAGATCTAGTAAAAGAACCTTTGAATTTGCTTTCTTATCCTACCTGCCGGTTAATGAACCTACTCCATCCCTTAGGTATCTAAACGCAGAGCCACCTTTGTGTTTAGGCTGCCGTGTTTTGGACTTTGTCACATTCAAAAGCTTCTAAGTGATCAGCCAGCCAGCACGGATCGTGGCGCCTCAATTCAGATCTTGCGTGCTTGGTATCATTGGTTTATCTAAGTGATGGATAGAGCATAGCTGGCTGGTGTGTTTTGACTGAGCCAACTCCACCCTACATAAACCGTGGAACAGCGTTGGATGCAATAGATATTGATGAGATGCAATAGATACTGTTTAGCTCGGTTTGGTTCCATAAACTATCCAATTTGGTATCGGAAACTACAGCTACAGCATGGGGAAAACACTACCACATAGCATAACAGGCAAGGGAACCAGAAAGAAGATGCCCCATCCTAAGTTAAAAGAAAATGGTGAGTTGACACTCTCTTTGTTTATGTTTATCACTCCCCACTTAAGGGTTTCCAGCGTGTTGACGCATACTCATCATCGTGGGTCTCATATTTGGTGATGGGTTTCGATTCCGCTTCCGTTTCGCTGCAGATCTACAATTTCGCTGCAGATCTGCAGCCAAGTTCGCTACTGGAAAGCTCATAATTTGGAATACTGCATGTCTAACCTGCAATTGAATTTCTCTTTGTCACCCTCATCATCACCATCTCATTCCCATTGTCATCATCCTTCCGTCGCTCACATCCCCTCCCTTTGAACCACTCTCCTCGCTCAGGTCGCTCAGGTAGTAGACGTCCGCGTGAAGAAACAGAGACCGAGGCATCAACGGAGGCATCAACGGAGGCATCAGCATTAACGGACTCAGACACGGAGGAAGACTCTCATGAAGACGCTCAGGAGCCACAGGATCGTGATTTGGACAGTGGCAGTGAGACTTTTTTCCCAGCAGCTATCTCCAAGTCATCTTCTTCCAAGAAGATTAAGGTCAAACGCCGAAAAACCGTCTCCAAAAGGAAGCCCAAATCTTCCTCCAAGAGACGAAAATCCGCATCCGACGACAAGGATCAGGCACCTAGACGGAAAGCACTAGGAACCAAATTCATCGAAAACAGACACGTGCAGCGCGTTCACAATCATCCAGCGATGACAGGATCCAGAACCAAAACCAAGGCCGCCGAGGCCCTCGCCGCCGCCAAATCAGGAACCTCGGAAGTGGAACAGAATGCTGCGGAACAGGATAAGGAAAATACACGGCTTAAGGAAAAGGTAGCCCGCCTCGAGCAACAAATCCTGGATGATGGAGATGAGGGTCCTGAAAATCAGTGGGTAGAGTGCGATGCCATGGACAATCTGGTCAAAAAGACTGCCAAAACCAAGCTCTTCAAGGTCTGCAAGTTCGTCAAAAACGAAGGGAAGTTGAATAAGGCCACCAAATACTGCATGCTGCAGCTAAACCTCAGGGAAATGGCTGATATGCTCCCTGTGGATAGGGCAGTAGCCGCGAAGGCCTGGATCAAAAGGAACAGGGACACCGTCCGGAAGGCACTGAACAGCCAGCGCAACTATGTGCAACAGGAGCTCCGTGAGTGGTGCGAGAACATGTGGAAAGATGGGGACAAGGACCATTTGGTCCCCAACGCTAACGAGATGTTACAGATGGCCATCCGCAGTAGTGACCTGGACTCACCAGTCTTCGAGGATGCGGAAGATGATGCTTTGATTCCCTTTCAGGAACCACCGAAAACGGATCAGGATGCTATGGATGACAAACAGAAAGCTGAGCTTGCGAAACAGAGAGTCAAGCACGGGAAAGCCCGAGCTAAGGCCCTTGATCGCAAACGTTACAGGGGCCTATTTGACATCTACGTGGACGAATTGGTACCCAAGATGGCCGGTCATAAGAGTTGGCCCCCCAGTAAGCGCCACCATGGTACCATTATGGACAGTGGTCTAGGGGATGCGTTAGATTTCGTACCCTTTGTGTCTGCCTCTGATGAGGCCATGTTGGTCACTCTTTGGGAGAACTGCTTCCCAAAGTGGTGGCACAGGGAGGAGTGCAGGAGGAAGAAGGAGGAGGTTGTCGAAAAGGATAATGACAAGCTCAAGACCCCTTACACCGACCAAAAGGGTGGGCAGGCAAAGTTTGGTGGCTGGAAACCTGAAGGACATAAACGGTACAAGGCCTTGAAGGCTGAGGTTAAGGAGGGCAAGGCAGGCACAGACAAGGACTTCTGCCGGGAGGTGGAGAACATGGCTCTCAAGCGCCTCCGGGCGAAGCACAATCGGGATGAGTTGGATTCCAAGAGGAAGGCGAAGAAGCCCAAGAAGGCGGCGGCGGAGGAGGAATCGGAATCGGAGGACGATGCGGATGATTACGATCATTGGTAGTGGATCCGTTGGGTTTGGTGGCGGATTCGAAGGCACTGGACCGGAATCAGGAATCAGCTTGAAAGGTCAGATCGGTCGTTCTGACCTAGCGGTTCCTGGAGGTGTTGGTGGCGGATTTGGTGCCGTTGGTGGTGGATTTGGTTGCTGGGCCCTTTGGGTTCCAGTGGTTGATGTGGTGGTTCTGTTGGATCCCACTGTCAATCTGTTTCCTTTTGTCACGATTGTTCTTTCACGTGATGATACTTATCGACGCTATATTGGCGTCGTTCTCCCAGTTAATTTGCTTAAGTATTATTAGCATTACCTTAACTTTACAGCACCTCTCTATCTATTGTATTAGTCATTGTAGGATACAGAAAGGTAACCTCCGCGAGTCGTTCTCCCAGTTAATTTGCTTAAGTTCCCAGTTAATTTGCTTAAGTATTACTAGCATCACCTTAACTTTACAGCACGTCTCTATCTTTCGTATTAATCATTGTAGGATACAGAAAGGTAACCTCCGTGACACGCATATCCGAATGGTAAGTCAAAAAAGCGGAACCTCTTTCACGCCTAAATCCGAACGCCGGGCTACTGGAGGAGTGAGCAAATTTGCGTACATATCTGACGTGGTGTTTGGGTCCTGATCAGTATCATTGGTTAAGGATTTGGACCCTGGTGACTAAACCTGGCGTATTTACAACCTAGGGTAACCTGGCTTTTACTAGTTTAAACGTAGTAATGGGCCGACTTTTCGGGACATACGATTTCGTACAGTAAAACAGTACAAAAAAATCGAAGTTTCGTCCTGAGGCAGTAATGAGTCGATCCACTTTATCGAAGCGGAACTTAACCTGTCCCACTCCATACAACACTCGTGTAGAAGTCAACGCGATGTCTAGTACATCATTTTGTTTTATGGTATGCGCCATTGTTAACACTTTGGGGGTTCTCTTAAAACTGAGGCTAGCTAAATTGCCTGTTAATCTCGTGCTTCGCGAAGGTGCGTTAACGAAATTGCGTTAACTCTTCGTGTGACGCACCTTAGCTTGGTACATTTGGGACATCCGATGCACGTCTGACTATATAATTCCAGTGACGCACGTAGGATCCTGGTACTGGTCTACCTGTCCTGCCTTTAATAGGGTCTAAACTAGTATTCACGGGACTCCTCGGTCTTGGGAAACACATTGGGCGGAAGGTCCTCCCGAAACCAGAAGACATCAGTGAAGTTGGTAACCAGAAAACCGAGGAAAATGAACGTCTAGTAGAGGCGGAACTCTCTGGGCGTGCAGCCGCGGCTCGCCATTCTCAAGACGACATCAACGGTACTCCAAGCCAAGCATATTTGAACTGTGTGTTTGGTATTGCACCAGACCCTGTTCAAAACCCGACTCCTACCGCTGAAGGTGGAGCGGCACAGGGCCATGCTCAGCTCCCGAATTCTACTGGTGAAGGCAAGACAGCTGGAACCTCAGCAAACACTGAGGCCACAGTACCCACCATCATGCAATTCGCAGCTGCGAAGGGAACACAGGGAATGTCATTTCTACAGAAACGGCATCCTAATGCATCCGCTTCTGCCAAGACAAAAGCGCGAAATGCTCTGGAGTCCACCAAGAAACACGCTGCAACCCTCAACAGCAAGTTCGCGGCACATCAAATTCGTGCAGCGCAGTGGTCACATTCACCTCTGGCAAAGGCTACAGGAGCAATTGCAAGCAATCCGGTGAACTCTCACGTTCCTACAGCAAACATCCAAGATGTCACCCCAGCCACGGCTAATCTATCTGCCCGTGGTACAGGACATACGGACATCAATGATGACTTGAAGACCTATGACAACCCGAAGATATTCATCCTTCATCAATTCCTGCCTGAAATTGAAGACGAATGGTGGGAAGAAGTCACGCGCATCTGGGATAACAATGGACTCACTGCGTGGGAAGACTTGCACCGATACACCGATGACACTGTACGCCAAGTGGAGACGGAACTCGCTGATCTCTTTGAGTCCGCATCCCGAAAGAACCTCAAGATGCATCACACTTACTTATACCGCAAGTGGATGGTTCTTAACGTACCCATGATCCTCAAGAACCGTCTCCTGGACAGGAACGCATCGTTCCCTACAACCAAGGACATCCACCGAGCAGTTCGACCATCACGAGAACAGTATCTTACGGAGCTCAACAACCGTAACGATCCTTTCACCGCACGACACAGAGCGGAACCATTGGAATTTCCGGACATGGTACCTCCGAGCAACAAGACTCACTATTCCGGACGGTATACCATTACCCTACCAAACACGAAACCTACTTGGAAGTCTTACAAACTACCACTCGGATATCGTCAACTGGCCATGAATACCTCTGTTGCAAATCGGCATTGGAACGATCGTATGTTGCCCAACGGTGACGGCGTTGGACAAGGACAGGGCCCTGCAATGGTACGCGGCTCTATTCCCTTTTCACAGCCAACTGCTAACGTACGGAATGCTGCGGCCGCATACGTCGCGGCACAAACACCATTGGCGACACCAAGCCCGATCACTTCCAATCTAAACCCAACTGTCAACCATCCTGGCGCGCGCACGGTGGATCCGAACCACTGGGCTTTCACACCCGATCCGGTCACCAGCACACCAGTTTTCGATCCCCGTATCATCACCAATGCTGCAGGCCAATGGATCCTCGACGGCGTCCGTTCTGTTCCAGCTCGAGGATCGGACATTTGGCAACATTTGTGGCCTACTCCGAGACCAGCATACTCCGTCCCCAACAAACCAACGGCGAGCCTCCTTCCTGATGGCGCCCCAATACCTCCGTCAGAGTGATTTCCACTACGTTATGAACCTATGCCACATGAAATGCACCCGGACTCTGGATGGTCACCACCTAACAACAACACCCCAATTGCCGTCACACCAATGGGATCCCTTGGACACCCTCCCTTGGTCCACAGTCATGTGGTACCACCTTATCCTGGCGGGAATCCTCATTTGATCCCATCTTACCTTGGTGGATACACTGGCACCACGCCACATGGCGGGCATGTACCTAGCGGGGTTACACCACACCCTGGCGGGCAACCACCACCGTTGCCTGGTGCATTGATTATTCCAGCCGGTAGACCTCCTCCTGTTCCTAGTGGTGCTCTTTCTCACCCGGGAGGATACCCACCTGGCGGACCTCCACCACCTTTTCCACCACCAGGCGGAAGCGGCGGTCATGGCGGCGGCGGCGGTTATCCACCACCCGGCAGCGGCGGGCGTAACCCATACACCCCCCGCGAACCCGAATGGCGCTACAAGCAGGACATGAGCTCCTACAAAGTGATCTCTGATCAAGCTCACTGGGCTAAGTGGTACGACTCTACGCTCGCCACAGCCCGTGCCCAAGGCATGGCAGACTGCTTCGACCGCAGCTATTCACCACCACCGCACCTCCACAACTACTTCCGTGGCATGTTGAACACTTTCTACGGCATCCTACAGAAAACCATACAGACCACCGAGGGCAAGGTTATCGTCAAATACCACCAGTTCGACGCTAACGCCCAGATTGTTATGGCCAAACTGTGTGATCTCGCACGACATTCTACCCATGCCCTCCTCAGCAGTGCTACCCTCTTGCGTCAATTGACCACCCTCAAGATGGACAGCACGTGGAACAAGACCAACCTTGAATTCATCACTGGATTCGAACTCCTTGCTGAACGTTACAACGACCTACAACCTAACGTTCATCGTATGTTACACCAGGAATTCCTCATGACGCTTCTACAGAATTCCGTCCGTGACATCCCAACGCTGCGCAACGTTCAAAACCAGGACTCCCTACGATTCGTCACCGGTGGTGCACGCCTCACCTATGCACAGTACATGGAACTCCTCAAGTCCGTTGCCATCACTATGGACGCCACCACACGTGAACGGCGTACCCCGCGACGTGCTATCAACAACCACGCCCATGAAACCCCTCCTGAGCTCTCACAGGACGAAGTCGTGGACGACATTCTTGTTTGCCTTGCAAACCAGATGGAACGCACCCGCTCTTTTACACCACGCATGAACAAGGATACTTGGGATTCTTTAACCAAGGAGGGCCAAGTTGCTTGGGATACGATCACTGATAAGGACAAGGGTACCATTCTCGGCTACGTCGCTCGCAACCTCAAGAAGCGTGACGAACGTTCCGCCAATGTTACCGACGTACACAGCCCACCCACCATCCCCGATAATGAGTCTATCACCGAACCGGAGCCTGAACCTCACTCCGATCCCCTCCCCGGCGATGATACACTTCTCGTCAACAAGCTCCTCACACAAGCTCAAAAGGACACTCACCCGGCCGACGTACGGCGGGCCTTCTCTAAGCGCGCCTCCTCCCTCAAGAAGGCGTCGCCCGGAAAATCAAAACTTACAACGATGAATGTACAGTGGTCCGCTGCTGCACATCACGTATCGTCTGGCGGGAATAATACGCATTTCGAACAACAAGATCCGGATCAACCCGATCAACATGAAATGCAGGGAGACGGATACGCGATGTCCCCCATCGAAGACGAATGCCAACAAAACGTTGACGAATACTGGGAAAGTAACGACGAACTATGGGGAGACGAGTATGAGTACGAAGACGAAGAGGAATCTGACGAGGACATATTCGCGGCTTACAACCTAAACTGGACCAACTCAGACAGTGAAGAAAGCCAGTCAGGTGACGAACAGGACGGTAGTGAAACCCATCAAGGAACCGATACAGTTCAGGAAACAGTGACTGACCTTGTAAGGGCACCATACGGTCTACGAACATCCGCACTTGCACACATCAACCTGACGTCGAAACAAGACCAGGAACCTCAAGGCACAACGGACAAGGTCAATGACCCCGTGTATAAGCACGGTCATCAACTACCACGAAGCCACAAGGAAGCCATGGCAATCGACGAACTAACCGGAGAAGGCAAGTGGAAAATTGCGGAAGAGACTGAGTTAGAACGACTCTCGGAACTCCACGGCACATCCTACAAATGGACGTACGACATCAAACACGATGGGGAGTACAAGTCAAGGTTTGTCGGTTTCGACAACACGGACCTTCCGGAAGAATCGGACTCAGAAGACTCGGACGGATCCCCACCGCCGTTGTTAGGCCGTGACGATCAGGATGACTCCTCCTCCTCAGACGAGGGGTTGGGTGAACAACCACCTCCACTGGCAACTATTGACCCATATACACCGGACGCAGATACCGAACGGAAGGCACGAGCAGAGGCAAGCTTCTACGAGTATGACGCAATCCTTAGGAGAATCGAACGGCAGAGGCCGTATATGGAAGACAATAACCTAGATGGTGAATTCCCAAAGGATTGGCAAGATCCTGATTCGAACTTCCAGAAATTCCCTAGCACGTGGCGGGATATGGAACCGGATTTTCAGAAGGGCGATTGGTAAATATGGCGAAAGTTTCCGACCAATCAAGCCCATCAAGAAGTGAGACTAAACCCCATGAAAGCGGGGCAACAGACCAGTCCAAACGGACGTTGCCTGCCGCTAGAATTGGTCACCACCCGACAAGGCTCAAAATTTCCGTCAACGATCACGCTCTCAAGAAGAAAGAAGGAGCGCTGATTGACCGGGGAGCCAATGGCGGGATCGCAGGAAGAGACACACGTGTAATGGACAAGACCACACGTACTATCGACCTGAGCGGTGTGGATGACCACACCGTGCGTAACCTGGAGATTGTCACAGCGGGTGCTGTCGTCAGAACGCAACTTGGAGAAGTATTACTCAGATTGAACCAGTACGCATACATGAGGGATGCAAAGACGATACACTCATGCGTACAGATGGAATGGTTCAAGAACACGGTGTCAGAAAAGGCACCTGCAATCAGCGATATACCACCATGTATCACCACCCTCGAAGGATACAAGATACCGATCTACATCAAGCACGGACTTCCGTACATCAGGATGCGACCATACACTGACTTCGAAAGAGACAACCTGACCCACGTCAATCTGACATCCGTGGAAGAATGGGATCCCAGGATTGCCGACTATGAAATCGATGACGGTTGGTACGACAGTCAGGTAGACAAGAACGACTTCTTCAAGAACTCTATAGTCAACGAGAATGGGGAGGTATACGAAGAACGGGAGAACGTGACCGGTATTGAGACAAACAGGACAATGATCGAGGTATACCTGCACAATCTTATACACGAGGAACTCGCCGATAGTGACGAGGAATTCGAAGTACCCGAACTCATGTGCTACGATGCAGAGTCTACGTTGCGGAGGTCCAAACGGACCACGAAACGGCAGGACTACAATCCGAAGACAAAGCAAAAGAAGAAGTTGGAGAAGCGCACGAAGAAAAAGGTCACACCCAAGGAGTTGGGAAACGTGATCCCACGACCGAGCGACTGGGGAGTGATGACACCCCAAGGACAGACTCCAACAAACAGGCGAAGTCTACGGATAGAGACCGGAGAGATATAGTCACCAGACCAATACTAGTCAAGCCATCGAAAACGGACTACGCGGAGTACGCTAGACACTTCTGTGGAGCACCGGAACTGGCAATAGAGAAGACCTTTGCGGCCACCACCCAGTACGGACGAGTGGGTACAGGAACAAGTCTACACCTTTGGAAACAGATCAGATCACCAAGTGCCACAACAAACCACCCAAGACGGAATGAGCCCGTAGCAACGGACACAGTGTATGGACCGGTTGGTTTCCCGGCGGTAGACAATGGATCCACAGCAGCTCAATTCTTCATCGGTAGGAAATCCGGATTCAGATCCATACGACCATCAGGGAAAACGGACGGACAGTTTACAAGAACGTTGATGGACGAGATCCGGAACTACGGTGCAATGGACACCATCATCAGTGATAGTGCAAAGGCAGAGATCAGTACACGTTGCAAGGATATCCTACGGACGTTCATGATACGTGACTGGCAAAGCGAACCTCACAACAAGAACCAAAACTTTGCAGAATGAGGATGGAGAGACACACAACAGATGACCAACACGTTCCTAAACTACTCCGGAGGACCACCCATCACGTGGTTACTGGCCTTACAGTACGTATGTTTCGTGATGAACCACACGGCATCAGAGAGACTGGGATGGCGTACACCCATAGAATGGCTCTTGGGATTGACACCAGACATCCAGGTCCAACCACTGTCCCCTA
>OOGN01000006.1_pt1 | contig 14054 bp, 7 predicted proteins | sample 1670321 | NCBI WGS metagenome assembly OOGN01 (sample SAMEA98143168, study PRJEB22522) | marine metagenome | biome: marine biome; feature: marine water body; material: sea ice | place: Arctic Ocean | collected 11-Sep-2015 | depth 1.5 m | reverse complement strand
ATTCATGGTATCATGGACGGTTGTTATCTTTTTTGCCAAACAATAGATATCATGGACGAATTGATCGATAAAGTTACCCGCAAAGATCCTGCGATTGCAGTTACTGGATATTTTTCACGTCGTGGTGATTAGACTAGAAAAGGTTTTGGTGTAGAAGCGTATCCTCACGGATACCCTGGTACCGCCTCAATCGCCTCACAACTACGATAGAGTGCTTAGGCCTACGTGTAGCCACTACAGTCTAGCTAGCGTAACAACTAGTTGTTGCTAGGTGTGCAAGAAAGTGGAAACACTAAACAAAGGGATCGAATCTAGATCCCGAGTAGGTCTAAGACCTGCCCACAAGAGCATGCAGCCACCCACGAGACCGAAGGTCTGTGGGAGCAAGTGCCACTCTAACGTGGATGCAAAAAAAGAAAAGGTGGCGCGTACAAAGTCAGCCAGATGGGCGTAGACTGTCGCAATGGGCGTACTGGTGGAAGACCGCCTGAGTACCGCTCGGGTACTGAGAAATTTAGGATACAAATGGCTAGAGAAAGGAACTCTCAAGCGGGACGGAACAATAAGGTTTGACGTTGATGCATCAGCGTCAATGCTGAAAAAAATGGGGAGCAGGAATTAGCGGAGCAAAATGTTTTTCCGTATTAGCGACCGCACAACTGCTGGACAAAAATGTTGCTTGCGGGGGTGACAACAATGGTTGGAACACGAGAAACAAGAGGTAACACGAGAAATGAGGGGTGCGGTAAATCATTGATATTTATGTTAAATGTAACATTAAATGATATTGGGCATGGTGGCGAGGTCTGCCATTGCCCGGTTTTGACTGTCCGAGAGAATGGCCAAGTTACGTAGGTAACTCATGAAGGCTTGAGACTTCCAGCGTAGGATGAATTGGATTTGAGGTCCGGAGAACCCCATGGTGTGCAGGATGACGCAGGCACCTACTCGAAGAGAGTGGGACGACCAGTGTTGCACTGCTTCCTTATCTTTAACCGGATCGAGGTTGTAGACTTGGCAAGCCAGGGCGCGCATGACTGTGGCGATGTCGTTTGCGACAATGTTTTTGACAGTGCCATCAGTGGTCTTGTAGACCGAGAGGGGCTGGGAGGTGGACCAGCCTAGGAGGCGGACATACCGGTGGAAAATGCAATATAGGAACCGCACACAGCAGCGGTCGGGGCGTCCTGTATTTTTGGTGAAGTGGCGCTTTTCGCCATGTTCACCGTTTTTCTGGTGGGAAAAGCATACAATGGCGCGTTCAAGTTGTGCCTCGGGCATGTTGAAGGCCTGCTGAAGGGTCATACGTGTATTGCGTGGTCCTCGGAACTCGAGGTCGGCAAGGGTGAACGCCAATGGGACTCCAAGTTTGTCGCAGAGGTGGCTACCGAGGAGGGCTTGGGGGTCATGCTGCGCCCATTCGGAAAGGCGTGGGCCAGAGTAGAGACCTTTACCAAACCAATTGCAGAGTGCTCCGTTGAGGGAGTCGAGGTGGGCACCATGCTCGACTGAGGTGTTGAGGGCTTCCCACATCTCCCAAGTGAAAGGCTCACGGAGATCGCGCATATTCTCAACGCGCTTGACCATGTCGATCACGGCGCGGAGAGGGGGGGCAAGTTTACCATCAAGATCGTTGACTTTCCGAGGGTCTCGATCAATAAAAAGCCTGAGAAACTTGGCGGTATCCCAAACGTAAGTTTCGATAGTGGCGGCACAGATGGACTTGCACATCAGGGTACTGCCTGTTGCCAGATGTGCGGCGTAAAGGGTGAGGGTCCAGATACGTTGCTCGTGCGGAACGTGCTCCATGACCCAGTTGTCGTGGAGTTTCATAGAGTGAAGAAACTGGAGGAAATGGAGGCGGCAGGAACGAACCGTCCGAGCTTCTTTGGAAGAACGGGGTGGCCCTGCCAGTGCTTGGAGCACAGACCGGATTCCAGGAGTAAGACCAACTCGGGCGCTGGCTGGAAAGAAGAGTAAGACTTTATCAAGGGCACCTGCAGATACATCTGTGCAAGGCAATCGGAAGGAGAGAGTGTGAGATTTGGCCTGGACAGCGCATCGGGGTCAACGTTGAACTGGCCCTCGATGTGCGCTGAGGTAAAGCATAAATTAGAATGACGGAGGAGCTTGCCAAGGATTGCGACCAAAGGCTGGGCTCTGGTGGAGGTGGATGAGACTTTGGATGCCCACTTGTTGGAAGGGGTATTGTTGGTCAAAGCATGGAGAATAGGAATGGCTGGCGTAGCTGGTGGAAGTAGTTGGGGGTAATCTTGAAGCATGCAGATGACGGCTGCTACTTGGAGGATAACAACGAGAAATTCCATTTGATTGATGTGGAGGTATAGGTCGTTCTTGTGACTCAAGCGTAAACGTCGCCGGATCTTAGGTTTCCAGACAAACGCAAACCAAAAGCGGAGGATATGGAACAACGCCCCCCCACCATCGAGGCTTGAATCACCGGCACTGGTAAAGGTTGGCTCGCGTGGGATAAAGTGGCCGATCTGCATTTCCCAGAGGTTGGTACGGTTGGTGAGGTAGTTGCAGAGGAACTGGCATTCCTGCTGGACAAGCTGCGGCACCGGAAAGGACTGGTGGGTGCTCCACAACAGTTGTGCCATCTCACGGGCGACAAGGATAGGGAGACGACGGAGGAGTACCTTGGGAAGCTGCTTTTTTAAGACCAGGGCCTTCCCGGAGCGTTTGTAGTAATGAACAACTGCGTGGTAACGAGACCGCAACAGGTGGTTGACAAAGTTTTGGAGGGCGCAAAAACGGGTGCGCGCCCAGCGGCAAGCTCGACACGCGTCCCCCAAAGTCCCCAGAAGCTCAGCAGCCTCAAGCAAGTTCATGGACAACTTGGTTGACCAAGGGGACAACATGGCAATCAACTGGGTGCGCTTGTCGGCGGACATGGCAAAAGTTAACCGTCGGGTGTCAATGTCAAAGCCCGTAGTCTTGCGAGTGTAGCCAAACTGGGTAGTGAACTTGTCCCACGAAATGCAATCGGGACAAATGTCACTGGGGTAACCCAAAATTTCATAGAGGGCAATGATGCTGGCGCTAACAGTGCGAAGAAGGTGCTCGCGGACCTCGGCATACAGGTTATCATCGACATGATGGTGGTAACCTGGCGCTACTTGTGCGCCAGACTTGTCCAAAACTCCAGTATTGAAGGCGTCGGGTGATGCTTGGGTGAACTGAGCGATTTCGGCCTCGGTTGGTAGCGGACCAAACAGTAAGTTTGGCAGGTAGGGCCGAGCACGCTCAATGATGGTGGGATCGTGCCAGAGCTTCTGGGCCAGCTGTTGACAGGATTGGGCGATGGGCTCCAAATTGGAGGGGCTAGAAGTGTCACCGAAGGTTGTGCCCGTTGCCATGAAGAGATACCCAAAGAGCATGAAGGAGTGCATGGCTACAAGGTTGGGGTTGTACTTGTTCCAACGGAACGCTCCCGCCACGTCATCATCACAGGGGTGGATCTCGATGTGGGGATACGTAATATGCATGTTCCATAACCAAACACAATGTTTCAGAAAGGACGTTTGGAAATGGATGGGTGGCTCGGTGGACTTGTGAGTCCAATCGTTGATGGCGTAGGACGCTGCATGGGGACGGAAGGAAGCATCAAAAATGACACACAACTTTTTGTGGGTGCTTTTGAGGTTGATGATGCCAATGGGGGTACAGTGGAGGTGAGGGACGTAGAGAGAAAGCCAAGGGTCCAAAACGAGGACGTAACCTTTGCGAGCTTCTTTGGTGATCGCTTTTTTAGTCTTTTCAACGTCCTCGTACACAGTCTTGTGATTGCCGTAGAGAAAAGCCGCTTTGAAGTTGGCTTCAGAGGCATCGGCATTGCAAAACGCTGGTACACCCGTCGTAAAAATGCGCTCCAAATCACGAAGGATGGAGGGGTCGACGGCATGCTTGAGTGCTTGTAGGGTGTGGCGGACATTGCGGTGGCCGTTCGTGTGCACCCCACCAAGCCACCAAACCACCGATGCCGTATCAAGTTCGAAGTGGAGGAAACACGCCGTCATCATCTTGGACAGCTCGGGAAGGAGGCCCGTGTCTGGAAGGCTCTGATGGGCGTAGTCGCGGAGCAAGGAGAAATCGATGTGGGCGTAGTCCTGTAACATCTGACAAAGTTTCAAAGCAGGTTTGTAGTTGCGTTCTAACTTGCGGACCTGACAAGCTCCCAAAAAACGCGAACGAAAGAGAGGTAGCAACACGTGACGGAAAGCAGCTTCAGACATAAATGACTGCTGGAGGTTGTCCTTACCAAAGGGGTTATTGACTGCTGCGCGGATACGCTCCGGTAAAACCAGCGCGGCGAAGGCCTCGCGCGCAACTCTGGTTGCCAGCATTGGCCTGGTTTGGACTCGACTGGAAAGGGGGAGGTGTGCAGGGTCCGCTGGGGCAAGAGAATCAACTTTGCTAGGTGTCGATGCCGGCGAGAGCATGGGGTCTGGCAAAAAAGAACCGCTGGACTGGGTAACTGCGAGCATAGGTTTGAGCGCAAAGGTTGCAGAGGGCGATATGAACGCTGAAGTTCGGAGGGAGAGCATGACGGGACCTAAAAAGGGTCGGGGATATAGTGATAAATAGATTCATTAGTAAGTGAATATGTGTGATCCGGGTACTACACGACAAACCAAAACAGAACAGATTGGAGGGTCGCGAGGTACGGGACAATAAGGTGGTGTTTTTAAGTTGCCGCAGTTCGCGGGGTGCAAGGGGGAGGAGGAGGGCGAATGGCCCAATCAACATTGGGGGTATTGCGCACCCAATTGACAAATAACGTCTGCAACTCCGAGGGTAAATCCCGAATATTGTGGAGATGGACAAAAGGGCAATCGCGGCCACAAACGCACGCCTTGCCACTGAAGAGAAAATTCAAACAAAGGTTCACTGGAGCACGCGTGACTTGGTGGGTGGCAGTAACCGGCGGTACCGGGGCACGAGCACAAGAGTCACCTGTCCATTTCAACATCCCTCTAGCGTTCTCCTGAGCGACCCGTGGGCGGACAGGGTGTTGTCCATGGCTGCCAACCGGTGCCATGTATCCGGGAGAGAGATGTCCTCCGGGACGCTTTCGAGAGCCCACCTGATCTGTGAGGCTGGCGGGAGGGTAGAAATGCATCATAGCACTGGGCATGTTGTGGTAATTGGAGCTATCTGAAGCAATCACGTTGTTAAGCTTGGTGATGGTGTGGTCCATGATGCGAGCAGCATTGTCAAAGTTGCTCGGATCAATTGTTGCACCTGACAACAAGGCAGCGCAGGCCTCTTGTGACATTGCCAAGGCAGCTTGCTGCATCCAAATGGTGTTCATATTGAGCATAAAGTGGTGGAAAATTTGTTGGGTGGGCTTGTTGCGTTCGCAGTAAGACCTGCCTGGGCTCGACCTGAGAATGGCAAGATACTCGAAGATCTTTGCAAGCACGGTAGGCATGTGGTTGGCAAGATCATTGATAATGAAATCAGCCAACATGTAGAAATTGGCCGCCGCGGTGTTCATATCCTTGGTGGTCGCCATATGACCTGTGTGGTAGAGGTCAGTATTTCTTTGGCTTGATGGTACAATGCCGATCATGTGCTGCCTCACCTGCAGGTTGCCATCAAACACACGCTGCTCATACTTGACCGCACGACTCTTTGGGTTGGCCATATGAAAGAAAGCGAGGTGGGTCTTCAGCTGCTCAGGGTTCACAGCGGGACTTTCGGTGGCGAACTTTCCACGACACACAACATTGGTGAATGGGGTATCAAACATCAACGATTTGAAAGTGGCATAGGTATACTTGACATCAGAGGACTCCGGCCGGTTCTGCTTAAAGGCCCCAAAGTCCTCCTGTGCTGCACTTTGTCGAGCCCCGGCAGTGGAGAATCTAATAGTTTGAAGAAAACTCTGACGGATGGTCGGGTACACAACCTCTCGCGATTCCTCCCCAGAAACCGGATCAGTCACCGTAACAACGCGCGCCAAAAACATTCTCCAACGCTGGGTAGTTTCGTTCACCTCAGCATCGTGATCGCGGTCGGTCTTGCTGTTGTTTGTAGGGTTGTTGTTTTGCATGGCAGCAACAAGTCCTGCCATCTGGGCGAGGGTTCCAGGTGGCAGAAGATTTGGCTGCTCTCCTGGGGCATCGATGTTGGGGTTGGGTTGGGTTGTCTGGAGCTCGGCAACCTCAGCTTTGTACATTTCCTGATAGAAAAGATAGGAAGGCGACGTAGTATCCAAACCGAGAAAAATAACCTCCGAGTTATGACTCAAGATACGATTGTCAAACTCGTGAGTACGGAGCACTGTCCAGTCCAAGACCACATTATCAATGTGCTGAGAAGTTCCTGCCATCGTGCGCTGGTTGTGCTGGTGAGCATAGAACCAAGTGTGGAAGGGATTAGTGAGGTCAACTTCTTCGGTCAAATCGTCCAAAAGATGATGTCCAAAGGGGATGATTTCCCCAGGGGTAACCAAGTAAAGCTTAGGAACAAGCGCCATGCACGGTGTAAAATCAGGATTGTCCGCCACACGATCAGCAGACCTGTAGTTAAGGCGAGCCATGTTGGGTACTGTAGGTTCGGCGTCTTTATCCAACGGGGGAGGAGCCGGCACCGTTGTCAAATCATCGGGTAAAAAGGGAAGGGAAAGGTTGTTAACTGCTCCAAAAGGTACGACAGCTGCAACCCAACCAGCAACGGGGGATTCGGGTAATGTGACTGGCAAAAGAAAGCCAAGCTCATCTCCACGACTTGCCAGGACAACGTTTGTATCTTGATTTGTAGGGTGAAGGATTGGTAGGGTGAAGGTCGTCAACGAACCATCATGAATCCCCACATACTGCTTGCCAACCGCATGGTTATAACGAATAGCACCGGCTTGGAGGACAGGGGTATCACAATAGAAGAGCCTGTTGTGCAAGATAGCCAAACGAGGAGTTTCCTGGAAGCCGGTACTAAACTTGGGCATGGTGGAGTTTGGAGTTGTGTCAAAGATGATAAACTGTAATTTGCAATTCTGTACTAAATAAATGGTATCATCACATGCCATGCCATGCCATGCTATGGTATGCACATGGCATGGCCATTGGATTCGAATGGCCATGGCATGGCATCACATGCCATGGCCATTCGAATGCCATGGCCATTCGAATCCAATGGCCATGGCATGTGATGCCATGGCATGGCCACATCACATGCAATGGCCATTCGAATCGAATGGACATGGCATGTGATGACATGCCATGGCCATTCGATTCAAATGCCATATCATGGCATGGCATGTGATGATACCATTACATGCCATGGCATTCGAATCAAATCGAATGGCCATGGCATCATGGCATCACATGGCCATGGCAGGTATTCGAATCGAATGGCCATGGCATGGCATCCCATGCTGGCCATTGGATTCAAATGGCCATGGCATGGCATGGCATCACATGCCATGGCCATTTGATGGATGTGTCGGATGTGTTGAATTGAGGCGTGTACCTCCGTGGAACGCTCGAAATTCTCGAAATTAGTGGCCTTCGGATTTTTTGCGTTTTGATCCCGGATCATGGCCTATGGCCATGAAACTTTGTCAAAGTGTCCTCTACATATAGTACTTACTCTAGATGTTATTACTTTATTGTTAGCTACTGTTTTTTAATAACGATGTCGGTGTGCCATGGTCAACTTCGTAAAAAAGTCGATATTTTTCGACTTTCCGACACTGATGAGGCTACCGTTACGGTTGTTGCAGCTCTGACCACCAGAGAACTTGCGTGCGGGCTCTTCTTGTTATTGTCTACGGGTTCGTTATAGTAGTTATTGCTAAGACAATGTTTTTTGCAAAAATTAAGGCATTACAAGAAAGGGGCGCTTTTGTAGCATATATGCGCCCAATTTTTATCCGATAAAGGGATAGAAACAAGACCTCGAACCAACTTCACAATTCCTAGGCGACCCTCATCTACAATGAGTGGACGAGCCGGAAGGCAGTGTGGTCGAGGCAGACGCAGCAAAGCTGCTAGAGGAGTACGAGGATGTGCACGCGAGCAGGTTTATACTGGGGCCAGTGGCACAGGTCTATGTGCAGCACTTGGCGATCATGTTTTTGACTACGGTCAGAAATATCCAGTTATTCTGATGAGAGTGTCATGGGAGAAGCTACTACAGTATGTGGGCGCCACATACGGCCAGGATATCAGCAATGAACTCCACAGCCGGAGTATTGTTGTGATTCCTGAGCCTGTCTTGTCATCAGCACAGTTGACAAGACACAAACAGCGGGAGGTTTTGATCCGTAACGTTGCAAACAACATCCTGATTGTTTGCCAAGCCCAGGAACATATACTGGAGGCAGCAGTCACTACAGGAACTGATATTGATGCGCCTATTCAATTGGCCATCCTACAAGATCAGATTGCAAAGATCAACTTCCAGGTCACTGTCTTCGTACAAGTGCGATTGACAGACTCCGAGAAAGTTCAGCAACAAAATGCGTGGAGTTCCTACAGAACAAGAAACGTCGAATTGCTGAAGCATCGATGCCAGGTATTCTATCTCATGCTAGGCCAGTGTACACTGTCCCTTCAAAGCAAGATGGAACAGGACATTACATGGAATGCAGCACGCATGTCCAATGATCCTATCACGTTGATTACGTTGATTGAGAAAACCGTTTTGGCAAAGATGCAAGATCTCAATCCTTTCCCCGCAGTCTACGACACAAAGAAGCGCAGTAGCCCGCCCTGCTACCAATCAGCATGGCTTGGTGGTACGGCTTCCTCAAGAGGTCGCGGAAAAGGGAGATCTGACCATGGTGCAAGTACCTTCGATAAGAAGTATTGGAAGGACAAACAGTGTCGCGGATGCCACAAGAAAGGGCATCCCGAAGCGCACTGTACCACCATGTTCAATGATGATGACAACAAGACTCTTGCAAGAAGTGTGAGCAGCGTCAACATCAAGGTGGAAAATTCTGATTGTTCCAAGTCAAAGCTCAATCTCAAGGATGATATACTGTTGGATAGTGGATCTACAATGTATCTCTTCTGCAACCCCAAGTTGGTGAGGAACACCAAGGCTGCAGGAACTACCTCGAGACCCAAGAGCAAACATGACACTAGGAGACCAATCATAGCGTCGGCAGTTCATACCAGGAACAAGATTTGGAACCAGATTCAGAAACAAAAGGAAGACCGGCGACCCTCAATGCAGAGCGGACGAGCCGGCAGTAACAAAATGGTCCGCAACGAGGTCGACGGACCGGTGAAGAAGGTCACCTTATCAAAAATCATCCCGTGTTCACCAGAGGCTATACCAAAATGGATCGCAGTTACATGTGACGACCAAAAGCGAAGCGCAGTAGCCCGACCTACTACTTTTTAGCATGGCTTGTGGGTACGGCTTCATCACATCGTCACAGACAGCAAGTACAAGAAACCGCAGCAGAGGCGCGGCAAGAAAGGTCACAATTTGCATCTGAAGCTCACAGGAGTGGGCTGCATACAATGCATACAATGGGAATGTTTTGACCTTCAATTACAAATCCATCCGTAACAATTGAATATGGGAGCAGGCACAGAGAGCAGTGCTCACGAGCGCTATACAAATAGGAGAGGATGGAGCATGTCTCCACCAACCATGGTACAGATTCCAGAAGTGGATGCAAGGGAAGGACAAGAGGTGCCTACCCCACATACAGTTCACAAGTTGAAACCGTTGAATAAGAGATGGTGCTGGTCGAACAGACACCACCAACACAATCCACTCTACCACATCTGATACCAGTCTCTATTGAGAACAGTTGTCGTGGCAACATCAAAGACACACAATCAAGCGATGGAAGACTCTACCGCTATAGAAATTGGAAGCCGACATACTGTCGCAACAAAGAGGATTAGCCAACCGCTATGCCCAACAACAGGAAGAACAAGCATGTTACTTCAAACACCAATGAGGGTGTACAGCACAGGTGCCGGTCGCGCAGACAGCATCAACACATTGTGCAACCCGTCCAAGCGTGATTTTTATGTGGGTAAAGCGCAGCAATCATAATGGTGCCGGTCGCGCAGACAGCACCAATACAAAATTATGGATTGTCCCAGGACGGTCGAAGACGTCATCTTTCCGGGAGTTATGTGAATGTTCCCAAGGACCTAGCGCTCATAGATCGCTAAGGTTGTCTCCTTGGTCATAAAATTGATAATATCCCAGGAGTGGATTCCAATGAGACACAAGATGATGCAAAGATCCCAGGAGTGCCATCGCAACAACAATACCGAGCTCTCAGGAGTGGTTTGGGCGTACATCGGCATCAAGAAGACCAACAACGAAACCGTTTGGCATCAAGAAGACCAACAACGAAACCGTTTGGCATCAAGAAGACCGGCGACCCTCAATGGTGAGTGGACAAGCCGGCATCAAGAAGACCGGCGACCCTCAACGGTGAGTGGATGAGCCGGCATCAGCAGACGTCAATGTTGCCTCCAAGTCAGGGGCAAGAACATTGCGCAATTACCAGGGAAGTCTGTCGTCACCTACGGCAGCAAGCTGACGGTTTACTGAAGTGCAGTAGCCCGCCCTGCTACCAATGAGCATGGCGTGTGGCTACGGCTTCCTTAACCGACACTGCAGCAAGAGAAGCTGCAACAGTGGTCCGAACCGAGGACGACGGACCGGTGGATGCAACCACCTTACCACAAACAAACGCCGTCTGCAAAGACAATAAACTAGAGTTTGTTCGTTCCAAGAAACAGGACGGACGATTCAGAGTGCAGCAAGTGCAGTAGCTCGCCCTGCTTGAAATGTGGGGTAGCATGGTACAGCTCCGGCTGCAACAAAGGGCAATGCAATGGACCGCAGTGCAAAAGACTCGAGTCCAGAACTGCATTGGTTACCCGAACTAGAGTGATTTCGCAACTGAGATCACAGGAGTGAGCGTATGTACAGATCTAAAATATGTACAATCACAACAACAACACGGTCAGATGATCTCCAGTCCCAAAATACTGATGGAATATATCACTGTCGTGGAGCTTTCCTTGACAATGGGAAGCAACCTTGTCATCCTCACCATCCGGGGATTGACAAGATTGTCCGTAATGACCATAAACTACAGTCTGTCTGGTACGACATTAACTTACAACGTCTTTGGCAAGCAACCGTCAGAGAACCAACGGACGAGAAGCGCAGTAGCCCACCGTGCTCACTTATAGCACCGGTCACGGGTACGGCTTTCCCTCCATATGTCTAGAACGACATTAAACTTCATGTCTCTGGTGAACAAGCAAGTCGCCAAAGCAACTACTGGACAAATCCCAGGAGTGGATTCATCCTATGCGCTTATGGAAGCACAGCTCCCAGGAGTGGACCTGATGATATCAAGATCCCAGGAGTGGATGCAGTGGAAGGACAAGAGGTGCCTACCCCACACAAAGTTGAGATTTATGATCTCGACATAATCGAAACACTCGAGGAGGAGCCATCGTTGGTTGCACAACCAGCTCCATCACAAACCACTATACCTGATCCGATATATACCTGATCCGATACCAGAAGAGAGTTCGAATCCCAAGAATCAAGATCAAAGGGCATCAGAGAGGCGTGTCAATGAGGAAGGACAAGACATTGAAGTCGTTCCTATCCCACAACGCTCTCTACGGTGTGTCAAGGATGATGAAGATATGACTTCTATCAAGCCCTATGTGACAAAGGATCACAAGAAAGGAATCAAGTGCCATAACGCTCTCTACAATACCACGGTCGCAAGTCTTCAATACTACCGCAAGTTCGACTTTGGAATGGGACGTGTAGTAGCCCACCCTGATGACAATTATCAAGGGTTGTGGGTACAACTTCCCCTCAAGAGTCTGTTGAACATTGGGTACACCATCAGTTAGTATAACGTGCTTAGACACCAAACTGATTGGAGACAAGCAGGTGGCGGAAATGTTCCATGTGATTGACTGTAAGCTCAGCCATCGCAAGTGGAAAGTCTTGGGTCGTATGGTCGCGAAGCTACGCCAAGAGTGAGAGAGCATTTGAGGACAAGACGAGAACCATCGATGTCCTCCGCAAGATTTCAGGAGTGACATCCGTCGTCCGCAATGACGCTAAACTAAGGTGGTCCGTAACGACAATAAACTACAGTCTGTCTGGTACGACATTAAACTACGCGTCTTTGGCGAGCAATCGTCAGAGGACAACAAGGTGTCCGGAACAACCTTAAACTACATGTCTGTAGCAAACAGAGTCACCAGAGCAAAAGGTGGGCTCCAAGCCCAACAAGTACACACAGTACAAGCATGTCCGTGATGACTTTAAACTAGTGGGTGAAGCGTCGTGGCAACCATCGCAACTTGGTACAACGACAGATATGCATTGGTCACCAACGCGACCTTATCGAGTCTCAGTGAAGAGCCGATGTCGTGATGATACGTCATCACACACACAGTTGGACACTCCAACATTGGATGTAAACATTCCAGGAGTGTGGTCGTGTGGACGACCTGATCTAAAAGAAATGTGAACTGTGCCATTTAACAATTGATGTATTCTCAACTGCAACGTCAAAGCAGAGGGATGCGAGCACCAATAATTGTCCATGTATGGACTACAAGAGCACAACTCCCACGAGCAATGTGTCATGCTATTCAATGAGATCGGTTGGAAGGCAAGGCAGTCCAAGTCTCGAACAGCAAAAGTCCGATCGTCACCTCGGCAACAAGGTGCCACCAAGAGTGTCACTAACAATGGTCCAGTTGCTACAAGTCGCAACATTCGAGTCGGTGCAGAGCTACCGATCGATACAGGATACTGACAGTAACGTCGGAAGGGTTACAGCGCAGGTTTTCACTAGGCTCCAGGTGAGCTCGTGTACCTCCACAGCACAGTTTGTGCGCGCTATTAAATGTGGTATGGGGAAACCAAGGAAGGACCGGGAAGGTCACCCTTGAAGCCAGTGGACGGGCAAGAGGCCAACCACTGAGATGTGATACAGGCAACGGCAACACCTCGAGATGCTATTGCGTAGACCGATAGCATCCAACGAGCAGTTAGCAGAAGTGTGGAGTAAGGTATGGTCCCGTCTTGCAACAGACGGCACCACAGGAGTGTGTTGGGGAATGACGAAACGTCACAGGGTGACGTGTGCACTGGAAGTGTGCACCAGAACAAACACGTCAGCATTTCCACAGAATATGAATGAGTCAGCCGAACGGAATACGGTTGACTGTAGATTCTCAACTCACCTCACTTCTATAGGCTAATCTATTAGACCATGGTATACAAGGAAATACTAGGCAGACAATAGTGATAACGTGAGTACACAGTGTTAGCGTATTCTCAACATTAGCCTATAGAAGTCCCGTTCGTATTGAAGGAGCGGAGAAAGGAAAAGGAAAAGCGCGTCAGAACCCGAAGGAATCTGAGCAAACGCGCAGCAGGAGAACAGCAAGAGAAGACGATACAAACATTGGGAGGGGACGCCCGAACAATGATTATTGTATATAGTACTTGCTCCTACAAGCAAACAAAGGAATAAGGAACAGTGCGCAGCATCATTGCAATCGTAACATCACAGCGAACGCACAACAACATGAGAATTCCGGTCACAGACGCGGAACAAGTTCAACAGCGAAGAAACAGCTGGCATGAACTTCAACAGGAAGAAACAGCCTTTGCAAATGGAAGACGCTGATCAGAGAATTGGCGCAACAAGAAGAAAACGGGAAAAAGAATCCCCAAGAAGAAGGTATCATCCGTAATACTGTAAGCCCTCAAGACAGAGCGCGACAGTTGTTAAGATTAGGATGGGACTGGGGACAGTGCTGTCAGTCACCGTCGGGTCACACCTCTGTACAGGCAGGTCTTGCTTTGGCTGTTGTGGAGATCACCACGGCGATAGGGTTCTGCCTCCAAAAGGGAGCCTACCGCGATAGAGACGACCGTAGGTAAGTCCTCTCGCAAGGGACTCTAACTGCCTCTAAGAGATCTAAGAGAGATCTCTATGTCGAGACAATGACTACGGCTGTAGTGGCTCCTTTCGAAGTTAACAATAC
>OOGN01000005.1_pt1 | contig 14055 bp, 13 predicted proteins | sample 1670321 | NCBI WGS metagenome assembly OOGN01 (sample SAMEA98143168, study PRJEB22522) | marine metagenome | biome: marine biome; feature: marine water body; material: sea ice | place: Arctic Ocean | collected 11-Sep-2015 | depth 1.5 m | reverse complement strand
CCAACACCGAAAACAACCCAAACAACAGTTATACCCCACAACATTGAAAACCTCCCAAAACTAACACACAACCTTGCCCAAGCCGCTAGCGACGACGACATTGAAACACACACCCAAAAACTAGCACAACACATAGAACAAACTGTGATTCCCAATAACATTGAAAATCCAACCAAAACACAAACCTGGCTTAAACTGCGATGTCCAACAACATTGAGAAACCAACACAACACTCACACAAAAACTGGCTCAAACTGCGATTCCCAACAACACTGAAATAGGTTTGTAACTGGTACATGGTACCTGATACCTGGTAGCTGGTACCTGGTAGCTGGTACCTGGTAGCTGGTACCTGGTACCTGGTAGCTGGTACCTGGTACCTGGTACCTTGTACCTGCTATGTGGTACCAGATACCTGCTATGTGGTACCTGTTACCTTGTACCTAGTACCTGATTTTCTGTGACCTATTACCTTGCAGCTGGTATACATGAAGTGCCAACCATATACATGAAGTGTCAAGCACACAGCACAGCGGCAAGTCTTTTTAAACATACACAAACCTAATGTCTGTGATTGTAAAGATACTGCCTGCTCATATACAGAAGCCAAGCACACAGAAAGGCTTTGTTCTGCATGATATATAGATGTATGTATATGATATATATGTATATATGACGGTGTACTATGTTTCTATTTACTAGTACGAAAGACATACAGCTTCCACGAAACACTGACGCCATGATACAGAACAAAGCCAAGGGAAAAAATGACTCATACTCCACATCACTGAAGAGGCAAGGACAGACCGATTATGCATATTATAAAGAATATGTATTGATAATACCCATGTAATATATTGTACAGATATAACTTCTGGTATGCATACACGGCCTACTCAAAGTCCACAGCTATGAGGGTGTTGCCCCTATCACCAGCAACCTCCTCTGGAAAATCATACTCACAATCTTCCTCGGGAAAAGCATGCTGGAGTCCACAACCATCCTCGTCGTCGGAGCTCACCGACTCATAACCGCGATCCAATACCTCATCGTCCTCGATACCACCTACAGGCAGGAAATCAGTGCGGCGAAGCTTGCCATACACATGACACCCAGTTCGACTCTTGAATCGACTGGTCCCCACATAGCCATACCCTCTACCCGCCGGCTTTTTTTGGTCGAAGAAAATACAACCATGATACAGATCAGCACCTTGTGCACGGCGGATAGTAGTGGCATACCCATAACAACATGGCAAGAAGAGTTCACCGCCCTCTTCCATGGGATGGATCAATACCATGTTGCCAGTGCCCATAAGTTTTGCAGTGAATACTGCATTGCCACGCAAAGACTCACATACCACAACGAGTGCCCCATTGACAAAGCCTCGCTGTTTGTCAAAGTTACGGCTCAAGCGCAGCACAATACCCCTCCTTGCAAGAATACGAAGATCCGACTTGGTGGTGGGATCACACAGGTATCCTGCAGCGAGCTCTTCTGTGGACACCCCAATACCTTCCAATGCTGCAGCACATACAAGCGCGGCTCCTTGGTTAGTGGTGGTCAACCAAGTGAACGGCTCCCCCTCTTCGGCTGCAAGTCGCATACCTTGCTGCACATAATACGCCAGAGATTCAAAGTTCCAATGCCGATCGCCAAAATACTCCACAAGTAGTGGTCTCTCTGGTTGCTTGAAGCGTATACGATTGAGAAACAAAAGATGTGATTCATCGCTGGACCGATACACAGTGTCAAGGACAATGGTTTGCATTTGGAGACAGAACGCTCGACATGAAGCACCAGATACAATCGGCTGCAATTGCTGGAAGTCAGCCACTACCCCAACAAAGGGTTTATGTGGCTGCTCCTTCACGCAAGTAAAGAAGCGAAGCCACTCTGCATCCTCATACTGGCTTGCTTCGTCCATAAGTATCAAATCAATACGGCGCAATGCTGAAGGCGGAGACCACTTCACCTTTTTGTCTGCGCCAGGTCGTTGATAATTCAATACACCATGAATAGTGTCCACTCGGATGTTGTCAATACCATCTCGCTCAGGCAACCGCGCCTTGAAAGAATGCACCTGGAAGCCAGTGGGGCAAATGATAAGCACCTCCATACTCGCAGAATGTTCGATGGCAGCCTCAAGCAATACGGCAGACTTGCCACTACCAGGAGCTCCCTGGATGAACAACCACCGAAAACTCTGAGCCCGAAGTTCTTCGTCCTCATGAGATACACCATCTCGTATGCACTGCAGAGCCTCTGCTTGTCGGCCGCTCCATTTCATGGCAGAATACTTTGCGCGGTTCAGAGTATCCCAAGACTGTCGCATACATTTATATTCAATGTCATCAGGGCAATGCCGCACCCGATGATACAAGAGAAAGCTTGCATCTAGTTTCCAATGAAAGCAGCTGATGCGGTCGTCCCGCATACCACGATATTGCAAATCACGCTTAGCTAATAACATGAGATACACGAAGGCATGTTTGTCTGAAGCAAACACTGCTTCACCAGACACATACTCACCGATCCGTTTGATCAGACCTTCATCATCCACCACTAGCGGCAGAGCGGTGATACGAAACGAACAGTCACCTGCTGCATGAATAACGTCTACTTCGGAGCTCCATTTCCAAGAACACAAATACTCGATCGCACCAACAAAATTCTGCATACTCACCAGATGATGGTAGTGCACAGGGATCAGATTTGCAGCATACAGATGAGGAAGTTGCGTGAGAGTGAACTGTCCCCAATAGCCATCTGTGAGCTCGTACCAATACCGACAGGCAACCACTAGAGTAGGAGCCCGGCCCTGCTGGTGCTTCCCCCCTCGATACTGCACCTGTTCTTGAACTGAATCATACTGACGGGTTCTGTGCCATACAAGAAAACATTCAGAAATGCGATTCCCATTGGAAACAACCTGGCGTTGCTCTTGCAGGTAAAATCCATACATCTTGGAAGTGAAATTGCCCTGTCGACCATCATAATCGATCATGGCAGAAGGCTGTGGAGGATACAACAACACATGAGAATAAGAACGTTCGAACTCCGAAAGCTGTGCCATACGAATGGCAATCTCAGGTAGACACGGACTGCCCTTGCTTAGAAGTCGATACGCTGCAAGCCAAGAACTGTTACTGTTCTTCTGCACATACTCTCCCAGACCAACATCAACCGCATCATGATCCTTGGAAACATACCCATTGATGTAGTTAAGCCGCCCATTGCCAATCTGCACGTCGATCTCGCACATAAAAAGCATACTGAGAAAGCGAACAAATACACCTGTCACGGCCGTGCCAGTTCGTCCTTGTAGCCAGTGCAGAAGTCCAAAACATACGACCCATGCTGCAATGTGCCAATGAGGTGTCCCACGACCCTGATACTCAGTCTTGCTGACATACTCAAAGACTTGGAAGAACCTGTGCCCGAAGCGATTGGCAAGGAACATCCACATACACCGCACTATGTAATACATGTGCAACGACATGATGTAAGCGCATGCAAACATGCAATCCGTGTATGGCACGAGGAAATACGGCTTGGGGAATTTCCACTCGGCTGGTGCAATCGTGATAAAGAGGTTTGGGAAAGCACACAGCCACACTTGACCCCTCAAATTACGACAGTGATCATACAGAAGTTTGTGGTTCTCTTCATCAAAGCACCGCACCAGCATGATACGCACCAAGTCTGCTAACGCATCCTGCACAATCTCCCAGTAACCAGCCGATACCTGGGAATCTCTGGTCATAATATCACCAGTGACATTCATACGTTTCGCCCTCACCTGGGCATTGAAAAACTTGTTCGCCAATTGCTTCTCATACATTGGGTGGCCTCCCAACGAGAAAATCATGCAAAAGATTGCAGGCCAGTGAGAAATCATATGAATGACATCAATGACTTGATACCACGTACTTAGAACCAAGTACTCATACCAGGTACTAGGTATGAAGTCATGAATACCAAGTACCGAGTAGCAGGTACTGGGCCCAAGTACTTGAGCCAAGTACTGCCTAGCAAGTACTAGTAGTTACTCCCAAGAAGAGCAACTGACTCGTAACCAGTACTAACAAATGCCAAGTACTTGCTACCAAGCACTTGGCTCAAGCACATGGTACAAATACCTTGCTACCAAGTACTTGGTACCAAGAATCGGTAAATTAGTAATTGATACCATGTCAGCAAACACTGGTACCATACCGCATGCCTCAAGTACTTATTGCCAACTGCTTGGTACCAAGTACTTGGTACCAAGTACTTGGTAGCAAGTACTTGACACACATTGCTTAGTACCTGGTACTGACCGAGAAATACTTGGTACCTCGAACTGGGTACCAAGTGCATGATTTCATATGAATTCCAAACTGACCCACAACCCTTTCATGACTATCCCTTTGGAGGGCCACCCAAATACAGAAAGAAAGGCAAATCTCGTTGCTCCCCATACGCTCGAACACTGGACAGCACTTTCCTGGTCCATGATAGCCCAATTGACAATACACGATTGGTATCATCCGCTTGCACATGCTGATAATGCTGCAAGATACCAGTATCAGTGAAATTGGTGGTGGGATACAGATATGGATACATGGCACATTCAATCCCAGCACAGACGATAAAAAGGTCATACGACGATATGTTGAATGATGCTCCAATCCGAATGATCTCTGCCTGCTTCTTTTGGAATACCTCATAAAACCGGTTGTGCAGCATGAGGAACCGAAAAGCAGCCTTGGCCCGAGGAGTTGGCATACTGGCTTCATTGACTGCATGTTTCATATAATACGCACGACTGAGACCCACTTTTTTCCAGTTAAAATGGTGGCTGCCGCCATACTGCTCCTTCTCCACACTCGTGCGCAATACAACGATCTGGAGAGCTCGCCGCTCCTCTTGCGTGAGGTCGATCATACTGTCACCCGATGTATTCTCAAGTCGGAACTCTCCCGCCTCATACCGAGGCCAAGTAGCACACTCCGGTGACCAAGCTTTGAAAGGCGCCCCTGGAATGGATACACGAGGGATCCTGTTACAAGACGACAAGCGGAAGCCTCCATAGTTTCATTTCCAAATACACACGCAAATACAAAATGAAACATGTGTTGTAACGAGGGCCGCAGGTACCTGATAGCAGGTACCTGGTACCTGATACCTGGTCCTGATACCAAACTGGTACCAGGTACCTGATACTTGGTAGCTGGTACCTGGTACCTGATACCTGGTAGCTGGTACCTGGTACCTGGTACCTGGTACCTGGTACCTAGTACCTGGTACCTGGTACCTGATACCTGGTAGCTGGTACCTGGTACCTGTTACCTGGTAGCTGGTACCTGGTACCAGGTAGCATGTACCTGGTAGCTGGTAACTGGTACCTGGTAGCTGATACCTGCTAGCTGGTACCAGGTGACAACAAGAGACATGTGTTGTGTAGCCACCAATGACATGTCTGATGTAGCCACAGACGACATGTCTTCTGACTCCACAGAAGACATGTCGTCCAAGTCCACCGAAAACATGGCTTCAGAGAAACCCAGAAATAAAACATATATACTTGAAGGCTTCCAGTATGACATCGTGTCCTGTACAGCTGACCAGTCTTGGTGACATGCATACTCCCTTGCTCATAAGAACGACCAGCCAGATGGTCCACATGCTTTTGTCGCAATACCTCAGTGAAAGCTTGCGCAGCTGTCTGATCTGCAGGAGGGCGAGTGCATCGTTCGCAATAATGCACCGGTTTATACATGCCTGGCAGATACCACCATCTCGAAGATACACCCACATCACCATGTGCATGCTCCCTTGGACTGCTGGGAACATGTCGTCGAGACCCCGACAACAAATCAGGAGTCTCAGAGGTGACGACATTCCTGTATACAGCTTCACTGAAATACTTATCATTGAAGAAGAAGGAGCCACAATCACTGCACCATGACCAACTGCCATACATGACCCAGAAATGAAAGTCGATTTTAGGATACTTGCCTGCAAAAGTTCGTTGGATCGGAGAGAGCAAACTGCTTGGCCAAGATATACCCGCAAAGACCTCCTCACACTTGAGCATGACATACCCTGCGACCAGACACGCATCGGCACACGATTTTGGAAAGGCAATATACTTAGAATCCTCAGCCACTTGCACACATCGTGGATACGTCCCTGAGCGAACCATATCCCAGGCCGTCTTCATTAAAGGCTGACCACTGAAAGTCTTGCGATACGCATCGACCATAGCCCATGAAACAGTGTCTTTCACCACTTTGGCTCGAGGATACAAGAGAGCAAGCTGCGCATGCTTTTCATGGCCGCTAAAGAATAAGCGGATATTATGAAACGGCACCAACTCCTCCGCAATACCGACATGCGCACAAAGACTTGTGCGGACAGTGATCATACATGAGGTTTCTTTGAGGTGTTGGCCACCCCGCGAACCACCGATCCTCACGAGAGACGAATCCAAGGATACCTGCTGATACAACCACTCCCAATGCTCATTCTGCAGATGCTGCGCAGTCCAATACGCACCCCGCTGCTCGCGATAATGCCGATATGCAAGCACCCGCTGTTTTGTGGTGCGCACCAGATACTCAGATAGCAATTTCTCGGCCACGGCTTCAGCGGATACTCCATGTTGAAGCTGCTCCAGTACATACTCACCACAGGGATGCGAATGAATGTCTTCATTGTTCTCCAGCATACCCAGCGCTTGTGCAGGGGCTTTGAGCCACCTAAGCAAATTAGCACAATGGGCATAAATACCACACTCAGCCCGATACTTGCACTGCAGCTGCTTGGGTGACAAACCTTCAACATGATACCATCGCTGAAGATCCTGCCGAGACAAGACATATGCAGATACTCCACCATCCTTGGCCCCATCTCCCATACGGTATTGTTCAAGCCACTTTCGACAAGCTCCTTGGGTCACCTCATACCCCCATGTCCCAAGTGTCAGACACATGTCACGCTGCGACACACCAAGCCCAAGATCTGTGAACTCTGTCCGATACCTCTGACCACAAGCCGCTTCCAATGAAGTAGCACCACTCAAGTGGATACGAGCCATGGCTGTAGATGAGGACGACGAAGACGCATTAGTGACATTGATACAACCCACATCGGAAGCACTGGCTCGAGCAGGCCGCTTACACACGGGCCCCTCCGAGCCAGAAGCCACTGCTGAGCGCTTCTTCTCATACTTGGCTAACCAATTACGACAAACCTTTCTTGAGACCAATACAGCCTTGCGACGCTGCCCCAATGCGAGAGCGAGATTGTGGCCGGACAGACCCCGATACGACATGCGCAGCTCATCTCCCATAGCCATCTCAAGCTCATCGATTGTGCCAAACCGCACTGGGCCACTGGCAGGGTGATACTTGACATACCATTGTCGCAAGGTCAAAACTGCTACCACATGACGTGGTTGGCCCTCGGCCAATACCAACGTCAGTGCTTCGGCTACAGTGTCATCAGCGAAGCAATGCTTATACTCATCTAGCCGCATACGGTCACCCAATGCCTCTTCGACCGCAGCAGGAGTGAGCAGCCGACCAGACGAGCTCCACACAGTGGAAAGCCATTTCTGACATACGGACACTGGCACTTTAGCTGATACCACCGTAAAAAGCCAGTTGGCCAGAGCATCTGATTGCATACTGATATCGCTTGCCCGAATACGATCGCCGTACCACAACTCCAAATGTCCTGCTGAATTGACATACTTTAAATCGCTCTGTCCACCAAATTTCGACAACCACTGCTTGGCTACACCATCGGATACAAACAATGGAGGGGACCTCTCCCGAAGAGCTTTGCACAGTTTATATGCAGTTGCATTGTCGACGGTCAAGTGTCGAATACTATCTCCGTGCTGGTCCTCCAAGGCCTGTGCGGTCGCCACCGAGGTCGTGCCAATGGCAAGCTTATACTTAGACCACCAAGTTCTGACTGTAGCATACGTTACTGTGATGGGTGGCGACATGCCCACCAGTGCTGCATGTAACATAAATGGTGTAGGAGCATCTGCCAGCGGAGCCATACCCAACACATCCCCATGGAGCGTCTGCAATTCCGAAGCGTTAAGTGATACACCGCTGGCTATAGGCACAACATACCATCTAGCTACAGTCTGCTTACTCCGCAGTCTCTTGGCAAATGTCGGAAAGACATACTCATAAGCGATGAACACAGCAAGAAGTCTGGGTGGCAAAATGAATATACCAAGACACCCTAGAAGGCCGATGGAGATGAGTTGACAATACTTGGCGGAGTGCATACCACTGCTCAAGCATAGCAGAACAATGCAAGTGCAGACCATCTGAGCGACAGATACAGAGAGACAGATGGTTTCACATACACTGATCCCAACGAGTATCTTTAGAGGTGTCAGACATCGGCAGTGCATGAAAGCAGAAAACAGAGCCATCCCAAAGACATACAACAGGTGCTAGCTTTGCAACCTGTCTTGAGCCAAAATGATTACGGAATGCATATATGATAATGCATGCGCACAGACAAAACAAATGGAATACATAACAGTACAAAGTCGTCACATCAGAGACGTAGAAATACATAGTCGTAATGTTACATGAAGCCTTGACGGACCCTCTTGTAGACACAGGATAGACACCTTGCTGTCCCACCATACTTTGTCAGGACACAACACACACATCTCAAAACAGCTTAATACGCAAGAAGACGTAATCGTAATATTGAATGAAAACAGCTTGATATATAACAATACGTAATCGTAATATTATATGAATGCCTTAAGGGAACATGTTGTATAAACAGGTAGACAGACAATGGTTTGCAAGGACAATGGTTTGCATTTGGAGACAATGGTTTCCATTGCAAAAACCACCATAAACGAGGAGACCAGACATGTCCAGAAGCTACAACATCTCCAGCAGCAAATTACCTAGCAAACCGCTGCAGAGGGAGGTCGATTTATTGAAAAAACGACCATATGGACTGAGGTTTTTTCATGATTAGTGACACAGCATCGAACGGATGACCCACTTCTGGTCCCAAAACAAGTTACAACAACAAAAACACACGCTGGGGGCCCCATCGTTTTAACTCAACAGAACAACGACTTTTGAAGAAAGTGGCCATTTGGTCGAGACGAAACGCGCTGGGCGCGGTGACCTCCTCCATCAACAATTATTAATAAGAAATAATAACATTCAACAACAACAACAACAATAATACAGGCTGCGGGGACGTTCCGTTTTTTGCCCGAAAGGGGATTTAAAACGGAAAGCAGTTCATCCCCCAATTCTTGGGGGGAATTAGGTCTGGCCATATAGTTTGTTATTCCCTACTCCCAGCTTTCCCGCCCTACTTTGTCAGGACAACTCATATTCATGGAATGCGGGCGGCCGATGATACTACACCATTTTTTTTAACTCCAAGTGCTGAGATACCGCTCTTGCACCTGGTACCTGGTACATGGTACCTGGTACATGGTACCTGGTACCTGGTACCTGGTACCTGGTACCTAGTACATGGTACCTGGTACCTGGTACCTAGTACTGGAACGCAGTACCTGGTACCTGTTCTATGATACATGCTATATGGTATATGATATATGGTATATGAAATACGGTATTTAAAGAAGGACACAAGTTACTGTGATTATACTCCAGACTCATCGCAGTGCATGACACATTTTTTTGTTTTGCAGAATACGCAGTCGGACATTCTGAGACAGCATCACTGACAACATACACAAACCCAAAATCTGAAACAATACATACGGTATCTCATCATGGATCATCAGTATCTCATCATGGATCATCAGTATCTCATCATAGATCATCAGTATTCATCATAGATCATCAGTATCTCATCATAGATCATCAGCATTTATCATAGATCATCAGTATTCATCATAGATCATCAGTATTCATCATAGATCATCAGTATCTCATCATGGATCATCAGCACTCATCATGGATCATCAGTATTCATCATGGATGATCAGTATTCATCATGGATCATCAGTATCTCATCATGGATCATCAGTATTCATCATAGATCATCAGTATCTCATCATAGATCATCAGTATTCATCATAGATCATCGGTATCACCTCATGAATCATTTTTTTCAATCTATTATAGAGTCAATGAGTTTGTGTTCAAAAAGATACCCGCCAAAGCATCAGAACAAGCATACAGAATGCCTGTTCAACACAGAGCCATACGCAGCACAAAGATATGTGCTCATCTCATACCATAGACTACATCTTGGATCGAGGAATAGGCAAAGGCAAGGCTCGTAAGGTCTCACCATACGAACCCTTTTCAATACGCACCACAGCGTCGTACGCCATTTCCCATTCTGATACGATGCCACGTTGACCCTGTGAATTATACACAGAGAATTTCCACCAATCAGGCGGGTTGACATCATACCGCATTCTCAAAGGAACTTCTGCTTGAACATGGTACCAGGCTTCATACTTCGGAGGTGGAAGCCCAAGCACATTCGTCCTTCAACACAAAAAAAGGATATGCCCATGGGTATATCCATGGATATATCCATGGATATATCCATGGGTATACCCATGGGTATATATCCATGGGTATATCCATGGGTATATCCATGGATATATCCATGGATATATCCATCGATATATCCATGGATATTTCCATGGGTATATCCATGGATATATCCATGGATATATCCATGGATATACTTATTAATATATCTATGGATATACCTATGGGTATATCCATGCTGAAAGGTATTTCGCCGAAGCCTTCATCGTCCCCTTCGTATGGCAGGGGGCGGTGGGCCTGCTGATCGCCAATTCGACGCCAGCGAGCAACCGTCAGTGTATGCACAATCTTGAAACCTTTCGAGCAGGCAGTATGATCACTCAACCATTCTGGTTGTTCTACGATGTGTATTTCTTCAAAGATCTTGTGGTGGGAAACTGGCGAGGTATGACGGACAGTATCTACAGTGGCCACCGTATCAACGAAAACCTTGGCGATTTTCTGGACGTCGTATTGGGAGGTATTGCATGGCGTGGCAACTTCTGCAATGTTGGCCATGGGTATATCAAGAAGGGCTTGCGCGACTTGCTCGGCGGACTACTGAAGGTTCCGTATTGGGAAGAAAGGACCATCGGTCTTTCCATGCGGGGCTATCGCTGCTTGGACATGTATACGAGGATCAGCTGGCGCCTATACGTAGGGTATATCTATGGATATACCGTTGGGTATATCCACGGATATACCTATGGGTATACTCATGGATATATCCATGGATCTATCCATGGATACATCCTTGGGTAAATCCATGGGTTCATCCATGGATGTATCCATGGGTATATCCATGGACATAATCATTGATTTTTGATGCATGTATTCATGGGTGTACTCATGGATATACTGATCGATAGATTCATGGGTATACTCATGGGTATACCCATGGATATGTATGCCTATGTGTATATCCGTGGACATAGTCATGGATATATCCATGGATACATCCATGGGTATATCCATGGATATATCTATGGGTATATGGGTATACCTATGGATATATATCTATGGGTATATCCATGGATATACCCATGGATATATCCATGGATATATACCCATGCGCATAGCCATGGATATACCCATGGATAAATCCATGCATATACTCATGGGTATACCTATGGATATATCTATGATTCTATCCATGGATATACCACCTGTGGATATACCCATGGATATATCTATCCGTATACACATGGGTATACCCATGGATATAGCCATGGATATATCCATATATACACTCATGGATATACTCATGGATATATACCCATGGGTATACCCATGGATATATCCATGGATATATCCAAGGATATACCCATGGGCATATCCTTTTTCTTTTTTGTATTGAAGGACGAATGTGAATGGCCTTCCACCTCCGAAGTATGAAGCCTGGTACCATATTCAAGCAGAGGTGCCTCTGAAATTGAGGTATGATGTCAACCCGCCTGATTGGTGGCGTTTCTCTGTGTATAATTCACAGGGTCAACGTAGCATCGTATCAGAATGGGAAGTGACGTACGACGCAATGGCGCGTATTGAAAAGGGTTCGTATGGTGAGACCTTACGAGCCTTGCCTTTGCCTATGCCTCGAGCCAAGATGTAGTATCTGGTATGAGATGAGCACATTTTGATTTTGCGTGCTGCGGATGGCTCTGTGGGCGAGTGTCCTGTTCACCAACCTGTATTTCACGGTATTACAGATTCATCAATATGTATTCTTTTTGTGAAATATAGGTTGGTGTATTTTGCCAGGACACGTATGCTTGCAGAGCTGTCCGTTAGCGCTGCTATGTTGAACAGGCATTTGACTGCTGTATGCTTGTTCTGATGCTTTGGCGGGTATCTTTTTGAACACAAACCCATTGACTCTATGATAGATTGAAAAATGATTCATGAGGTGATACCGATGATCTATGATGAATACTGATGATCTATGATAAATGCTGATGATCCATGATGAGATACTGATGATCCATGATGAATACTGATGATCTATGATGAGATACTGATGATCTATGATGAGATACTGATGATCCATGATGAGATACTGTATGTATGGTTTTAGTTTTCGGGTTTGTGTATTGCATTGGCTGCCTAGAATGGGTTCATTCTGCCTAGAATGGTATGTTGGGGACGTTCCGTATGCTGAGAAACAAAAAAATGTGTCTGTGCTGTCTGCTTTGCATGTCATGTATATGCTTTCTTCATGTATATCAGGTATCAGGTAATAGCTTCCAGGTATCAGGTAATAGGTCCCAGGTACCAGGGACCAGGTATTAGGTACCTCCATGTATCTACCATGTATCTGGTATCTTGTACCACGTACCAGGTATCAGGTAATAGGTATCAGATATCAGGTACCTGGTACCAGGTAGGAGGTACCAGGTTCCAGGTACCAGCTACTAGGTTCTAGGTACTAGGTACCAGATATCCAGTTCCAGATATTTTCATGTATAAGGTATCAGGGATCAGGCACTACGTATTAGGTACCAGGTACCAGGCACCAGGTATCAGGTTGACCAGGTACCAGATATCAATTATCGTTACGAAGTACCATGTATTTGTTTCGTGGTTTCTTGTGTGTGTGTATTCCGATATTTTAGTAATTCTGAGTGATGAACACAACGGTGTGGCTCCAGGCAGCAGGTACCAGGCATCAGGTATCTAACATGTATCAGGCATTAGGTATCAGGTATCAGGTACCAGTACCCTCATGCATCAGTCTGGTATCAAAAACTGGATACCAGCTTCTAGGTACCAGGTATCAGATATCCAGTTCCAGGTATCAGGTACCAGATTTGCAGTTCTAGATAGCAGGTACCAGGAACTCCATTACTAGACTGGTATTGGTTGGGTGGGTCAGGTATGATATGAGCGATTGTGTATGTGTATCACACCATACGTCTTTCGGCTCAAGTATTTATCCGCCAAGTATCTCCACTGAAGCATCTCCAGTCAAGTATCTTTGAGTATGGCATCTGATTTGTATCATCGAGTGCCAGCTGTGTTCGACAACCGTATCGACGCCCATGGCATGGCGCAGTATGAGTATCCAGCTGAGTATCGCCCATGGCATGACGCCCTATGGCGTACTCCAGCTGAGTATCGCCATGGCAATATCGCGTTATGCACTTGCCCCACTGAGCGTGCTTGTGGGCTGCCATGCCCCATCCGCGTACCTAATGGCAACATCGGAGGTGGCACTTCGTGCCATGAGCGCTATGGTCGTGTGTGCCAGCTTGATTCAATGCATAAATACCGCGAAGGTACTCCTTGCAACTGCCTCGGTCACCCCATCCAGTCTACGAAGGCAAAGCAGCAGAAGAGCTCACCATCGGCGGCAGAAGAGCTCGACGAGCTCACCATCGACGACGCGCTCGTCATCTCAGCAGACATCGACCTGTCGGCCTGTCTCTTATACCCACCTGACGCTGCCGACGCCCCACTCCTCGTAGCTCTCCACCTTCGCCGCGTCACT
>OOGN01000004.1_pt1 | contig 15478 bp, 8 predicted proteins | sample 1670321 | NCBI WGS metagenome assembly OOGN01 (sample SAMEA98143168, study PRJEB22522) | marine metagenome | biome: marine biome; feature: marine water body; material: sea ice | place: Arctic Ocean | collected 11-Sep-2015 | depth 1.5 m | reverse complement strand
CCTTATAGCCATCACAAAAGCTTTTGATAAGAACATTATTCGTATTTATGATAACAAAAATCACAGTGTCACATCCTTTTCTGAGCCAAAGTGACAAAACAAGGAGTACTATGAGGACCATTTCACCAATCATGATGAGGCAAGACAGCACAAGACAGTCATCGTACACCGCATTATGACAAAAAAGACAATATCCGACATAAAAAATGAACCAACTATCATTCAACATGTGAAGAAATCCAGCACTTACCGTTGTGGTCACTTCTGGAAGGACCATGAAGTGTCATTGAAGGATATCGACTTCTTACTATCCTATGTACCGGCCAAGTACTTTTCTGAGTTTGAGTAAACTCTAGGTTGATTTATACTAGGTTAGTGTGCTACCTAGCCCTGGTACTAAATTATACGCAATAACTACCTAGCAGCGCGTGAATTGCGGTTACGAAATATCCGACAATGGCCGATGTGCCACCCGATCCAGGCGAGACAAGGAAAAAGTATACAGAAAACAAAGACAGCGACGATGACAAAAGTGATACTACTGTTCCAACAGGAAGAAAACACAAAACGTTCGAGTTCGAAATGATAGAAATCAGCATCCGGTTCGAAATAACTCTTCGACATGATGATAGAGGCGTTCACTTGCGTCATGCAGCAACCTTGAGAGCGATGGAGGCATCCTTCCCGGACAACGAACTAGAAATCGTCGACAATCACAATCGCCTCGTTTCACTACAAAGCTACAAAACATGGACAGATTTCAACATCCACACCCTTCCAGGCAAGAAAGACCAACCAAACAAGTTTTATATCATCCACCGAGTAAGGACTACTCATGCTCTCGCAACGATCCGAGGTGACCGCCGAGTATTCGCAGCCCTACAAGAAAATAACGTCTATCTTCGCCGGCACTTCTTTCAAGAAGACGAATGGGATTTAATCAATTTAGGATTTCTCCTCGAACTAGACCCATCCAAATACTTACGAGACGACGCACGCGAGATGGTACTTTCATTTGCCAAGAATGAAGAATGTTTGACACCAGCAGGCGAGAGATTCCAACTAATCGCAGGCACACCATTTACCTACTTGAGCGGAAATAAATACACTACAAAAGCATACACTATTCAATGTTTTTGCAAAGACTCAAGACCAGTCGACGAACTCCTCAAACGCACATACAGAAAAAATTGCAATTACGTTAAGTTCCGCTTACGTCGTGCAAACAAACAAGCCTTCGCAAAAGCAATCCAATCACAAAACGAATACCTAAACAGTATCCGAGTGATCCCAATCGTGGGGATCACTCGAAATATGATGCATGATCTCGTAGATCACTTTCAAGATATGGAAGGCGTATTCGACTTAATCCCAGCAAAGACAACCGATATCAACGGAAGATGGAATATCATCACGGATACTGATAATTTCTATCGAACGCTAAAAGTAGTGAAGACGACATTGGCAAAGTGGATAAGCGAGTTAGATATCGAAGAATACGAGATCCCTGAAGATTACCCACCTGTACGTGTCACTGCAAGAGTGGCAGATGACGACGAAGACAGCTCGGACGGTGAACAATCATACTTATCAACAAGCGCGTTGAGCTATGGCTCCTTCGAAAGTACAGGAACGAACAACAACTACCCACCAGACAATACTTCGCAAGGGTCAAGACAACAGGGGAAGAAAAGTTATGCATCAGCAGCAGCATACGGAACACGGAAGAATCCAACACCTTCGACAGTGAACGGGGATGGACGATCAAGCGTTTCAGCAATGTCTAGTCCAGCAACGATTCCATTAGAATTTCAAGTTAAATTTCAGGAAATGGAAGCCAAGCTCAAACTATTCAACGAGATGGAAACAAAAATGCAACGTCTAGAAGTTATGATCAACAAACTCCTCGGTATCTCGGAAGAACAAGAAAATCAGCCACGAAGACCAGAACTAACCTCTCCGCCATCTCCACTACGCCAAGACTTTATACAACCAACGGATAATCGGAACGACAGTTCACCAAAAGAGTTATTCGCAGACAACGGAGATGGTAGCTTATTTTCAGTAGGATTTGAAAAGAAATATGTTCACGAATTCACACAGTCACAAGAAAACGAGGACACAGTAAAGCCCGGAATTCCACTTCCAGAGAAGCTGTCAAACAAAAGGAAACCCACGCCTATTCCTCCCACAATGACACAGACGGATGAAGAAGACGATGAAGACGAAGATGACCTCGGTATGATACTGGTAACAAGAGGACGAACAAACAAAGGGAGAGGCTCCGGCGGAGGGCATAGGCGAAATGCAGCTCACCAAGGTCGGAGCGACGGAAATAACCAACAACATCAAATCGACGAGACAATTAGAAAAGCGAAAGAGGCAGCAATTAATCACAAACACGGGACAACCGAAACATTGATAGGCAAACGAACGATGATCGGAAAACGTACGGCGACATCGCCAGAAGCCAAACAAGACCCAAAACGAAAGGACCAAAGAACTACACCGGTCAAAGCCATCCCAAGCACCAAGACAGGGATCCCACTACAGATATTGAGACCAAAGGCTAAGAAAGTCTATAACCCATATAAGGAAGATCACTCGGCAAGACTTATGGAGCGACACAACCCTGTCCGAGCAAATCTACTGAAAACGTGGAGCGCAGGACCCAAACTACAAAACCCAAACGGCTTCGACAGATCAAGATCTCCATCCCAAGAAGAGCTACCATCCCAACCCATGGAACTAAGCCAACCAAGCCCATCGTCTAAAAGTCTCCCCGCCGAGAGAGCCAAACCACACACTTAAAAACATCAACCAATACTTCCCAGCTAATGCTCCGCAGACTAATATACCAAATGCACCAGAGGCCAGACAACAAACCTCAAACATATCTACAGCACATACAGTACCATCAACAACTACAACCAGACCAATAATTCCAGGACTCCGTCAACTGGCTCTTCCCGAATCACATCAACCACGACAACCAACCCAAATGAGTGCCGCAAACGTACCATGGGGCGACATAATGAACCTCACAAAACCAGACAACACCTTTCGATTGTATGGCATAAACCCGAACGGCTTAAGAATGGACAAACAAGGTGGCGACGTTACAGAGTTTTTCGCAGTAGCAGCCAGTATTAAAGCAGACTTTATCGGATGCGCTGAACACAACCTCGACTTCACGCAATTCCGAGTACAAAATTCAACTCATCAAGCAATACGACACACAATCGAACATTCAAAAACAGTATGGTCAAACACTTCAATACAATTCGAATCGATGTACAAGCCAGGTGGGACTATGAGCAGCGCCATTGGAAACACGGTTGCACGAGTTAAAGAAGCAGCAACGGACGATATGGGCAGATGGTCGTATATCAAACTTTCAGGTAAAGACAACAAGGTCGTCATTTTCATTACAGTCTACCAAGTCTGCAAGAAACCACCCGCCGCGGCAAAAAAGGACTCGTGCACAGTATATTCCCAACAGCGCTCACTACTCATTCAGCAAAACAAGAAAGATCCAAGTCCAATCAAACACTTCAGACAAGACCTAGACAAACTCCTGAAATCATGCCACGCCGCAAAAGAACAGATAGTTTTGTTCGGAGACTTTAACGAGGTACTCGGCGCGGATTCAGCAGGCATCGCACGAATGGCAAGAGAATACAACCTGATTGATGTCATGCACCAAACCCACGCATTACCAGACCCAGCAACATACGCCAGAGGCCGAACTCGTATTGATTACGTCTTAGCATCCCCTGCAGTATTCAACTCAGTCAACGAGTGCGGTTACGAGCCCTTCAACGAACACTTTTTGAGCGACCACAGAGGCTACTTTGTGGATTTTGATATCCATAAACTGTTTGGAAACGAATTACAGAGGCTTGCATCTTTACCATTTAGAGACGTTCGAGGCAAAGATACAACAAGCGTAACACTATAATTTCTATGATCACATCACAACGCTAACACAACTCGAGGAACCAAACGCAGAGTACGCCGAACAATTAGATCGTGACTGGGAGAGAGCAAGCAAAACAGCGGGTAAGAAAACAAGAAAAGCAAGAAAATCGTGGTGGTCGACGAAATTGGCAAAAGCGCGGCAAGAGACGAATCTTTACCGAACATTACTCAGTATGCTGCGACAGAGACGCGACTATACCTCACAACTTGAGCGATTAACAACGGCATGTCCCACAATCGAGCTACCAACCAGCATTCGGAAGTGCAGCCAAGCTTTGCGAGAGGCAAGACGTAACGAACGTGATATTATCAAAGAATCCTTTAAACACCGAGAAGACGAGATCCTGCAAAACATCGAAAATTGCAACATGCACGATGAGAAATCGAAAGGCGACATCCTCAGGAATATTCGGAAAGCGGAGGAGATAAAGCAAATGTTCAATAAACTCAGGTTTATTCGCGGCAAATACCAGAAATCAGGTATAGCGTCACTTCAGGTTCCATGCGTTGACGGAGACAACCCCAAAACATGCCAAAACTGGAAGACAGTCGATACACCAAAAGAGATCGAGTCATACATATTAACGAAGAACAAAGGCCACTTTGGGCAAGCAAAGGGACCACTGACAGTACCACCAATGTCCGAAGCTATTGATTACCCAGCCTCGACAGCAGCATGCGATTTACTATTGGAAGGCGACTACACCAATGAAGAACTTGAAGACATGACGCAACTCCTGGTCAAACACTTTTCTAAAAAGCAAGAGTTGGACTGCTTACCGAGCCATATTACCAAACACGAATTCCTTGATGCTCTGAAAGTCTGGAACGAAGGTACATCCACGTCTCCATCGGACATTAATCTCGGTCATTACCATGCATTATTCAGACGACACAAATACAAACCTGATACGCCGGAAGCTGAGCTATTCGAAGAAAAGCGCGAACGACTGGTCCAAGCACAACTTGCACTATTGAATTATTCACTCAAATTTTCACACTCATTTCAAAGATGGAAGACAATCGTTAACGTGATGATATTGAAAGAACCAGGCAACACAAAAATACATCGGCTACGAGTCATCCATATATACGAAGCAGATTACAATCTTCTCCTAGGAGTCAAATGGCGCCAACTGCTACACCGAGCGGAAGATAAAGAATTGATAAACGACGGCTGCTACGGCTCACGACCAGGAAGAGAGGCAAGGACCGTCGTGTTTATGGAAATCATGCAAATGGAGATAAGCCGAGGATCGCGCAAACCGTTTATCAAATTTGACAACGATGCTACTTCCTGTTATGACCGAATAATACCAGGTACAGCAATGCTGATCTCGAGAAAATACGGACTCCATCGAAACGTCGCTGCGGTTTGCGGAAAAACCTTAGCCAAAGCACACTACAAAGTAAAGACAATGCTGGGGATATCCAAAGAAGGCTACTCACACTGCGAAGCGCATCCCATATACGGAGCAGGACAAGGCAGCCGGAACTCACCCCCTGGCTGGTTACTGATCTGTAGCACACTATTCGACTGCTTTGAGGAGCAAGCGTATGGCGCAAGCTATGAGAGTGTAGATGGAGACACCACAGTGCGACTCTTTATGGCAGGCTTTGCCGATGACAATGCGGGACAAGTGAACTTATTCGGAGAAAACGAACCACCGTCTCCAGACATACTCCTAGCGATGATGCAAAAAGACGCTCAACTCTGGACCGACTTATTACGAGAATCCGGCGGGGATCTCGAATTACCCAAATGCTCGTATCATTTCATTTTTTATGACTTTCTTCACTCCGGAAAGCCAATACTCAAAGCTGGTCGAGTGGGCCCATCCCTTAAATTGTTGGACGGTAAGGGAAACTGCGTTCCTATCCAATGGAAATCTAATTACACATCGCACAAAACTCTCGGATGCTTTGTTGAACCACGAGGAAATCTATCCGGCATGAAATCACACCTGAAGAAGAAAATGACCGAGTTTCACCGCATACTCGTTTCAAGCGCGTTGAATCGACGAGAAGCGTGGACCTTTTATTTTGCAATATATTTACCAAGCATTGGATACCCCCTACCTCTCTGCCACTTTACAAAAGATGAACTGGACCATCTCCACCGGAAGGTAATGGGTGAGATGATCGCTCGCTGCGGGTATTGCCGAAAAACCAAACAGGAAATCATTTATGGACCGGCAAGCTTGGGAGGCGCATGTTTTCGACACCCATACGGCGAGCAAGGCACGGGACAAATTCTCTTTTTCCTGAAGTATTGGCGTAGCCACGGCCACGCCGGATCCTTGGCCAGAATTGCGCTATCGTGGGCACAATTCCAAGCAGGCACGGAACAGCCCATCCTCACGGACACCAGTCACCATCTTCCCCACCTCGAAACATGCTGGCTGGCATCTCTTCGCACATTTCTGGCAGGGTGCAGCGGACGCATCGACTTTGACAATCCATTTGTCCTCCCAAAACAACGAGAACATGACTTCTATATCATGGAGGTCGTAATGGCATCCGGGCAGTTCAAGGACGAGGAAATCTGCAAGATTAACTACTGCCGATTATATCTTCAAGCGCTTACGATATCTGACATCTCCCTCGCGGGAGGAACCCGTCTAGACCCTTATTTCCTGAAAGGCCAACGCGGACCAATGTCAAGCTCTACTAGTTTACATCACGTCAACCAACAACGCCCCAACGAGTTCTCCTGGAATCTGTGGCAACGTGCCAACTATCTATGGACGAGTAGCGGTACCAAATTACAGCAGCCACTGGGACGCTGGCTTCAACCCACAAATACTTTGCGACGCAACTGGCCTGCTTATCTTGATCTCAAATCAAGTGAACTACTCCTCCGAAACAACAATCTTAATTTCACGATCCACCCAAGAAACGACAAAGGATACAATTTCACATCAGATGGCTATACAAACGAACTACCCATCCATTGTCGACCAGCATCAATACTTAAAGGCACCAGGAGTTGGAACGCAAGAACCACTGTTCCATGTGTACCACAAGCGATCCCATCGGCCAGGTCTTCAGAGACATTCGAAGAATTTGTACACAATTTGCAACCTTGGGAGAGAACACTCTTGACGAACATAACTTTCCACACTGATCTATATTCAATACATCACTGCCTCTCTATGTGCAAAGCAAGCATGGGCGTGAGCGACGGCTCAGTCCTCCAAGACCAAGGAGCGTATGGTTGGTGCTTAAGCAACCAAGACGGCACACGACTAGCAACAGGTATGGGCCCGGCGCAGGGCATGAAACCAAGTTCCTATCGCGCAGAAGGATATGGCATGCTCTCGATTCTACGGTTCCTCGTACGTATATCCGAGTTCTGCGGCTCCACACCACGGTGTGCAAACGTGTACTCCGATAATCTTGCATTAGTCAACCGCATTGCCAAACAATTGGGACGACATAACTGGTACCCAAATGAAACCATCTCCTCCGATTGGGATGTACTACAAGCAATCGCCGATACGTTACAGATCTTCCCAAGCAGACCTGCGGTCAGCCATGTTAAAGGTCACCAAGACGATCATGTGCCATATGATCAATTACCTCTTGAAGCACAGCTAAACGTGGATGCAGACGCGGCCGCAATGTTATATCAAACGGACCACGGCGCATGCCGCTATATAGTGCCACGCATCAGCGGCAATGGAGCGCAACTATCCATCGCTGAGAAAACTGTCACATATGGCTATGTGAAAACAATTCGCAATGCCTACGCATACCCACGACTACATACTTACATCGGCACACTCAACAGATGGAACACAGCAACTATGCAAACCGTCGATTGGGCAAGTTTAGGCGAAGCTTGCAATAAAAATCACGACCAACGACATTTTGTCGTGAAACTATCACATGATCTGTTACCCACAAGATCGCGAACGAAGAAATACGACCCGGAAAGCCCAGCGAGTTGTATATATTGTAACGACACCGTCGAGAACCGAGACCATCTCATCCGATGTCGACACCCAACCTGCAACACATGGCGAGCCACCCTATTGCGCACCATCCGAACCAACAGCGAACGACTCGATACCGATCCAGTTTTGCTACAACTATTGATGGAAAGCCTACATGCTTGGCTTAACAGCCAACCAACACCCTCCCCTGCAGCATATCCAGCCGCCTACCGGCGACTGGTGCGCGAGCAAAATGTTCTGGGATGGAGACAGCTGTTCAATGGCAGATGGTCCACAGAATGGACAAGGCTTCAACAAAGATATCTCACCAGACACTATGACCCTATCCCGGACAAATTCACTAGCACATATTGGACGTCTACCCATATCGACATCTTATGGCGTGGATTCAGAAAATTGTGGGATCAACGAAACGGCAAAGTACATGGCATTGATACTTCAACACGAGCAGAAGCAAGGCGCGACAAAACTCACCGAGAATTGAAAGCTCTATATTCCTTACGCGTCAATATGCGACATTGTGACAGAGATATCTTTTATCCTACGGCGGAAGAACACATCGAAGCACAGCCCGTCTGGGCGATCCAGAACTGGCTGAAGATACAAGTGCCAATGGCTAAGCATAGCGCAAAGGAAGCCGCTCGATCAGCAGTCAGACACGTCCGCACACTATGGTCATATTTCAAAGCACCGGACGACACACCACCTAATTTGATAGATCCCTCCCCCTCGGGGCCGGGGCGTGAGTCTACTCTTCCTGTGGGAGGATAGTGGCAGCGCTAAAAATAGAGATTAGTGTTTTTGTTTTTATTTGACACACAAGGATTTCCCGGGTAATCAGGTAGTTGAGAACCTCCTCCACAAAAGGTGCAATCTTCCTGACACCAGTCAATGGCCCGCTGCCTCGAGCATCCTCAAGCTCTCACAACAATCTGACACTCAGACTGGCCGCACCCTTAGGCAGAACTGGTATAGGAACCGTCTAGTGGCCACCATGAAGGGTCAGGAATTCCTCTCACTTGATTTGCTATCCCCTGTTACCTAGCTGCGTTCAATGAGTTGACTATTGTGCAAGTACGGTAAAGTGGACTATTTCAGAAGTGGAGGTGCCAACATCCAGATGATTAAACCCTACTACGATTGCAACCAGGAAATCAATGGGTTCATCAAAACAGGGAGCACCAGGTTCGGTCCTCTCCAAGGTGTTGCATTTCTTCAGTGACTACCGCATACTGAGCAGAATTCCCATCCACCTTGGCCGTCCATAAATCCGGTAAGAGTATACCACACACCATTGATCCCGCTTCTTGCTGGATGGTACCAATTGTTATTTCTTGAGGGGAGACAGATAAATCATGGAACAGAAAGCCATACTTATCCTTGAGACAATCCCTATCTCCAAAAACAAGGGCCCGCAAGACTAGCTTTTGACCCACCCCTGGATTACGGGCAATACCCAAGATATAACCTGAATCAGAATCCTGTGGGTTTTGAAAGAATACCACCACAGAAACAGGCGTGTCAAAATGAAGAGACAACTCTACCTCAGCATCGGTTGTGTATCGTCTGTACTTTGCTCTGGTTTCTGTTGTATCCGATTCCCAATCATTTGCACCGGCTTCAACATCTTCCTCAAAGCACTGACCGAAGGTGGATCCTACCTTCTTTAGGAAGTCCTCTCTCAGATATGTTTGCACAAGGTTCTTTTGCCAGTGTTTTTTAACAGCATTGGGACTCATGGATCTCAGCTTCTTGATAAGACCTTCCCCCTCGTTACTTCCTTCGAAAATATTGGACATGTGACCAAAATGCCCGAAATGTTCATGGACCCGGAGAAGTCCAAGAATGGCGTACTTGGCCTGCCAAATAGGCTTGGCTCGGCTGGGATTCATTTTGAGATCTAATTCATCTAGGTGGCTGAGAAATACCTGGGCACATGCTTGGAAGCGGTGGGCGAGTTCCGTGGTAGTCATTCCCTCCTTGGAAAATAGATTGGCAAAGGTTTGATGGCACAGCATCACCAGCAACCGGATATCGTCTCCAGTTACATTGGGATCCCCATGTTCTGCATCCCGCTCTTCTTGGTCAGCCTCCAAATCCTCAGTGGGCATGTTTTCCTCAATGACCCGAAATAACCAGGGAGCAACCATGAGCCAGGCTCTGTAAGTTTCTGCAACAAATCCCCCATATTTGTCATCCTTAAAGTTTATGATGGGACATATGGACAAACGAAGTGCTTTGAGGGTGTTGATGAGTTGGTTTGCTCTCTTAGTAACTGATCCACCAATTCGCTTGCTGGTGGCCCACCGATACACAAACTTGGCAACGGCCTTTGTTACATTCATACCTAGGTGCATCACTGCCTCTACTCTTTGATCCAGAGTTCCAACGGACCATGCGGCGGGAGAAGGGGGAAGGGTAAATTTGGTGGGATTTTCATTTTGGTCACGGATAATTTCTGCCACAAGGGTGTGCTCCCCTACCGCCTCTGGCTCCCTCTGCACTCTGCGAAAGAGCATGTGCTTTTTTGTTCGACTCAAAAAATACTTGACTGTTGCGGCGTCCACACAGAGAAGGCCCAGGTAGGCCTCTAGCTGTCCAATATTCCAGCTGCTTCCAAATTTTCTGATGGCGTACTCCCATGCCTCCTTCAGCAGGGAAAAGCTAAGCTTTCCTGGCTTTTTCTGTAAGAGGAATCCCGGTGCATCCGTCTCTAGAAATTCCAGATTGGAGATGGGTTTGTTGTATTTGCCTCTTTGGATGGTCTTTACCACCGACCAACCCATACAGTTGCGACAAGGGAAGACGGGTGACTGGCTGAAATCTCCCTTCGACAAGTACCGCTTGGAGGCCTTTGCACATTTCCCACATGAACTGAGAGGGCTTGCCAGGTCTGAAAGGTGGATTGAGTATCCAAAAAGTGCATGGAGGGTGGAGTTCCCCGCAAGCAGGGAGTTGCTCTGCCGCTTTTCGGGCTGGTCCGTAAGGAAGACTGTTGGTACTATTTGGGTGGCAACTGGACCACCATGGTAGCTGGACCACATGTGAGGTACCTCTTTGGAAACCGCCTGGGCATCCTGGTCCCAGTCCTGGATGACGTTGTGGATCTGTTCAAAAAAAACACCATGTTTGGCCTTTCCAGTGGCAGAAGCCAAGGGGGCTGTTGAGGTCCAAAGAACTCTATTTTCCTGATGGTCGAAGATGACCAAAGTACAAATGGCTACCCAGACAGAGGCACGATTGCCCTTGGACATTCGGTTTGGGTCATAGCCGTCAGTGAAGAGGGTCAGACCAACAGTCAACCGGGGAAGAACTGGATTTGCACCAGCAATACCAGGTAGGAATTGGGAGACTGACCGTTGGAAGCATGCTGCCCCTGCCAAGCCGGCCATGCGTTTGGATATCTTGGGAGGTGGCTGCACCAAACCAGAGAGCATTAGAGTATATGCAACTAGGTCGGGGAGATTCACCATGGCATGGTGTTCATCAACCATACTAGTTTGCGGAAGTGGTACAAGAGAATACAAGGAGCTTTTGCTGGTTCGGTTAAGGAATACGCTGGAAAAAGCTTGGGGTGTTGTCGGAAGGCGGGAGAATAGTGCATTTTTGGGAACAAAGCGGGAGAGGATGCATAGGATTTGTGAAAGAGAGGCTCGCTGAATTTGCCCAATGTGAGAGACCAAGTCTGCGGTGTTGAGGAACAGGACTACAACCTCATCAGGAAGAGAAAGGGCTGTCTCAGAATTCCTCTCAGATGCTGAGTTTGTCTTGTATAGGCACCGGAACACAAGCTCCTTTGTGGCCTGCTTCAGGCCATCCAGCCTGCATGTATCAGCAAAGTGCTCCAAGTTGGGGTTCGACATTTGGAAAGGGATATGATACGGAACCACCAATGAATCATTGCATTCCATTTCAAGGTCCCCACTCCCTTCGTCCTCCCATTCCTGGGTGAGAAATCCCTGGACTTCGGAGGACTGAGACAGGTCTTCTGAATTCCTAGGAGCGACGTGATTGACAAACTGGGGTTGCACCAGGTCCAGGCCAAGTGGGGAAATCATACGGAGGTTGGCTGGCACAGGGGGGGCATGCCAACGGAGGTGGTGTCTACGCAGCTGAGCCTCTGTTTTGAATACTTTTCCCACCTGTCTATTGAGGTGGAAGGAGCAGCTCCCTCCTCTACAAACATGGTATTTCAAAGTACATTTCAAACAGAACCGGGTGATCAACCATGCCTGGTATACCTTGGAATGAGGGAGTTCAGTTCTCATAGTGCGTGATCCACAGCACAAACAACGGAGGATGAGGGCGTCCGCCATGTCTTTCTTCCTGAGGCTACCCGTTGTTCCTAGAAGAGGTAATTGTGGAATGAGGTAAAGAAATGAGGGGGCTATAAAAATGAGGGCTGGGCAATGACCGCGCTGGAAATTTTGTGAACTTTGGTTAGGTGGCATTAGGTAGGAGAACTACCAGGGAACAAAAGAAGTTGAAGAAGGGCATATGTGGATTTCTACACATCCTGGTACAGAAGGAACCAGCCTAGGTACGGGTGGGCAGGATCCTAAGGCTTTTTCTTTGGCCGCCAGTAGGATCCTGCGAGGATTCCACGCCGTAGAAATTGCAAAACAAATGATGAAGAAGGCACACATTTTGTATGGAGAGAGTTTCAAAACAATGCTGGCGCTTTCAAACAACAACAAGATTAAGGTCAAGGTGAGGACCCAAAAGGAGAAAAGTTGGTATTCATCGTGCATATTACTACAACTCACACACCAACCCTCTCAACAATACAGAAGATCCAATGGAGATCCGACCGCTTCCCTGTGAAGCAACCAATAACACCAGACTATGTGGGCCGCCATCTTGCCCCTACATCAACCAATGCGGAGGTAGTTGATATGGTGGGCCAGGTTGCTGCCGAGAAGGCCAATGTGAATGGGTTACTAGAAGACGGAATAGAGGATTTCCTAGGCATGGTGGCTGAAATCACTGGTGCCACGTACCCTTGCAAGTATGGGGGGGGGGCGAGCCCATCAATTGCTACAGCAGAAAGAATGATTTTGCTGGACAGGAAATCTATGACACTGCCAATTTTGGCTCCCACGAACAGTGGATGGAAAAGGTGGTTATGGAAAAGTTAAATGTGGAGTATTACCCACTACCTGGACCAGGAGAACGGAAGAGCTGTATCCGGTCCCTCTATTCCAACATGTTCAACAACCACAGGTACAATCTGTTCCGTAACTTGGGTGGAAGCCATAAAACACAGATCCAGATAAGCCATCCCACCAAAGTTGACCTGGGGTTGTCTAGGACGTACATGAGGGAGAAAACAGTGTTTTATGTGCGCACACATGGTGAATGGAAAGTGGTAAGTAGCAGTTGGACCTTGGGGAAGGGGGGTAGGACAGTGTCATTCTATTTGAAGCTCACCAAAGATGACTGTTCTATTTCTGTTGGCATGATAGGTGGACTACAAGGATGATCCTGCGTGGAAACAGTGGAGAAAGGCTACTTTACAGAAAGTGTTCTTGAAAGATGATGATGATCACGATGATGGCACCAGGGTAACTACCGGGAGTGAAGAGAGGAAAGACTTAGTCCACAAGACTATGAAGAAATGCCGGATGGCCTCGGCAGCTTCAGCGGCGTCAACGTCTACATCACAAAAAAGCGGCAGGACGGGGAGCTCAAGCTCCTGCCAAACCTACAGAACACCAGCAAGCTCACAAAGCTCTGGTCCCTCTCATGTTATGACACCATCTCTCTATGGAGTTCGTGGAGGCAATACCAACAAGACTGGTGGGGAAATGACCCAAGAGCAGAAAGCAAGGGCATATGATGCCTTTTTGAGGGGCAATAACCAATCAGAGAATGGATTGGGATGTGCGGTGCTGAATCATCACAGGACGGGGAAGACCCCACCCCCATTACCAGAAGAAATTGTGGTGCCCACTGATAGTGAAGTGGAAGAGGATGATGGCAGCAGTACTCTGGTATGTATTCTGTGCTGTGTGCGACACAGCATGAAAAGTTGTTCTAATCGGTGCTCTGCTTGAAAAGTCATTCCCATTGGAACCCATTGAGATGGACAAGGTATTGAATTGGGTCAAAATCACCGATGACGATAAGAAAGCATTGGAGAAGAAGAAGAAGAAACAAAATGACAAGAGGGAGGCGGCGGCAGAAAAACGCTTGACTGAGAAGTTCACACAAGTTGATGCCACGGGTGCAGCAGAGAAGAAGAAGATGGAGAAGAATATGGAACAGGCAAAAAGGAAGGCTATGAATAAGGAAAAGGCTACCAGTGCAAAGAGGGCAGGGTCCAAGAAGGGTGCCAGCAGCAAGAAGGGGAAACTCGTGGGAGGTGGGAACAAGGCTACTAGGAAGCCGCCCAAGGAAGTTGGAACCAACGCTCCCAAGGCAAGGAAAAAGACGGGGAAAGCCAAGGCAGCACCGGTTCCCAAAAACAAGAAGGTCTTGGTGGGTGGAGTACACCCGGAGGAATTGACTCCAGGCAGTACCGCTGCCAAAGAAGACAGCAAGCGTGACAGAAGGGTCGAGGAGAAAAACCCAGGGGCATGCCACCATGGAACACTATTGGACCTGAAGGTAATGGATGGTGCAGTATTGGCCTCCTACCTAAGACCCGGTGAATACATGAATGGTATGGACTGTGAAGAGTGCAGCAAGTCTTGCAATGATATGAGGGAGAGGGACCAATTTGGAACCATGCTGTATTACTGTGACAAGAGTATTGTTGCTTGGAACTTGCGGGATGGAGATGACGGCAAGGATGGAGAAATATGCAGGCTGGTGCTTTGCCCTGGCTGTTTTGTTGTCCGGAGTGGAAGAGTGGGTGGACGGCGTCAGCGTGCTCGGTGTGGGAACTAGCCTAGCTAGGAAGGTGTAGCATGCCAAAGGGTTTGTGCGTTCTCCTAGCCCTGATGGTGTTGCATCCCACTACCGGTACCCTGGAATTGTTGGGGCTATTTTCTGTTGGTGCATGTTAAGGTACACCCCTAGTTTCTTGTGAATCCCCCATTTCTTTTCTGTTGATTAGATACTCGGGTACTGAACTAGTTCATTATGTGGAATGGCCCAAAATGGGGATCTGGAAGGTAGTAAAAGAGGGTGGGAGAAAGAGGACCCCAAATTGGGTTGGGGGGATGGGGAACGTGGCCTGGTACAGATTCAGGGTGAGAGGTTGGCGTAGGATGGACCAAACCAGGAGGGTGTAGGCGGCATGTGATTGGATGGTGGGGGGATTTGAATTTTGAATTGTGTGTCTTCTCTTAAGTGTGGTGGGCGTTATTATCTGGTTACGGAGTCTTGTTTCTGTTCTAATTATGGGAAGATTGCATGTGCAAGACAAATTAATTTATCCATGGGCGTGGATTTATATGTGGGTAGATACTTTTGCTTAATGGGGAGGATTCAAATGGTGTCACAGTCATTACGTATCCCTGAGGGTATCTGTTGGGGAATTACGTAGATAGGTGGAGGTTATATGTCAACGGATACAGTAGAATGGGGTACTT
>OOGN01000003.1_pt1 | contig 15657 bp, 12 predicted proteins | sample 1670321 | NCBI WGS metagenome assembly OOGN01 (sample SAMEA98143168, study PRJEB22522) | marine metagenome | biome: marine biome; feature: marine water body; material: sea ice | place: Arctic Ocean | collected 11-Sep-2015 | depth 1.5 m | reverse complement strand
GGTCCGCGGGGTAAAGGGGGACTGTGGCGGTGGAGGCCGGGGACGATGTGGGCGCGGCGCGCAGCTGGGCGGAGGACGTCGCAAACAAGGTCGGCGTCATGGGTGGTCGTCATTGTGTGCCCGCTGGGGACTTTGATGCTGAAGGGGCTGCGGGAAAGACGGCGATTGGTGATGGGGAAATCAACAGTTACGAAGGTATTGGATGCCCCAGTATCACAGATGAGGATATTGGGGGAAGAGGCGGGGGGACTCGGTACAGATGACGATAAATTGGCTAATTTATTGGCAACAAGCTGTGGGAGCTCCCCTCGATCTTATTCGCGCTGTCGGCCGGATTTGCCGAAGTTGATCCGGTTGACGCCGCCCATGCGGTTGTCGACGGTTGCACAATCTTTGTGGCCGGTAGCCTTGTTTTCGCACTTGGAGCCAGTATGAGCCGGGTTTCTTGAGAGTCCATGTGTCCAACAATAAAAGAGTTGGATCTCGTTGGAAACGAAATTGGTTTTGGTGTTGGTACCGGAAGTGTTGGCGGCAGCGGCGGTGGCGTCAGTCGGAGGGATGACGTGAACAGCAGGTGGGACGCATGCAGTGGCATTGAATCCAGCGGCTTTAGCAGTGAGGTTGCGTAGGCGATTCTTTTCTTGTAAAGAAAAGTGTGTCTTGAAGTTGGCATAGGTTTGCTCAGTTTCGGATTTGTCATCCCATGTTTGGAGGGCATGACCGTAGACACCGGCCTGGCGAAGCGCTTGTACAGTGAGTTCCATGGTAGTGTTGTCCGAAATGGGATCGCCGCCATCAACAGCAATTTGTCGGACAGTTTTGATTTTGGTCCAGAGGTTGGCGAATTCGTCGTCGGGGTTCCAAGCTGCTTTGAGCAGATTGCGGTTGCTCTCCAAATCGGTTCTGGTCATGGTGCCATATTCGTCGTGAATATGTGTGAGCAATTGCAGAATGGTGACGTCGGCATAGCCAAAGGTGTCGTCCTCTAATACATCGTAGAATGTAGGATTGACAGCCTCAAGGATTTGCTTGCGAATGGTTTCGGTGACGGCGAGGTAGATATTAAAATCAAGGAGTTCTTGGTCCCATTCACGGTTGGTTGCCGTGATTTGCGCGACGGTGGCGGCGGCGGCGTGGACTGGTTGGGGTCCTGGGTGGACAGGAATGATGAAAGCTTGGCCAGCGCGAGCGAGGTAGATGGCGTCTGGCATGCAAATAGCCAAATAGCCATTGGCGCCTCCTCCCCGTGTGGAATGGATGGCTCGGGCATTGGCGAACACTTCACGTTGGAGAAGTTTGATGGTGGCAGAGGTGGGTTTGCCATGTAGTGGTGTAAGCGTTGCGTGAGGGAACGCGAACGTATGGGATGTCGTGGGTGACATGATGGTGTGGATGCTACCGTAAAACAATAACAGGAATGCACTGAGAACCGACGGATTTCGTGGTGACAGTGATGGGCGCAAGTAAGAGATGTTACTTGGCGTGGCCTGCGATGAGAGATGTCACCGGAGGGGAGGAAAGAGATTTACTAGCACTATTGAAGGGCACCTTGTTGTTGATAAGGTGTGCTAGTAAATTATGATTGCGTCGTTGGCATTCTATTGACTAGTGCTGTGATTTGGTGGTTAGCGGCAGCCAATGCCGTTACCATCTATTCGGTAGCAATGCGGGCATGCCGGCGTGCGCGACACGTCAGCATAGCGGGATTGGATGGCCGTCTTGCCAGTTGTCTTGGCTGGTGGAAGATGGGGATCAACACACCCTCACCGCTATGGCTGACGGGGTCAGGCTTGGATGGCAGTGGGGTGACGTCGTTGTCCTCGTTGGCGAGGGCAGCATAGTAATTTTCTGCACCTGGTTCGTGAAGCGCGCTGGGGCGTTCACGGATGTGGTGCTTGGCAGGGTGATGTTTTGTGTAATAATCGGCGCTGTTGCTTGAGCCGCGTCACCAATATACATAAAAGTGGCCCTGTCTTGCTCGGTCGCGGGTCCAGTAGTATCTCATGTCCATCGCCTTTGAGCGTCGTTGCTTGACGCTGTCATTGGCGATGCCGCTGGCGGTACTATTGTGCGTGAGCGTGGGGGTTGGAGGCTGCGGGTGACCAAGCGCATCGAGGGTGATGCGTTCAGGCACGGCGTCCTTGCCGTTATAGAAGAGGCCTCCGAGTTCCGCTTCGGCGGCACTGGAGACGACCTCACGTAGGATCTTTGCAGGGATATTGATGGGACCGTTGAGCCTGGGCTGGGGAGCGTCAGCGGCAGGAGCCTTGCATGGGTCAGGGGGTTTAGAACTGAGGTAATGGTAGCCCGCATATCGGGACCGTGCCTTGGTTTCAGAGAGATAAGAGGCGTCACTCTCGACCCATAGATGCATGTCGCTTTTTGTGTAGCGGATGATGGCGTCTGGGTGGGTGGCGCAATAATTAAGCAATTGTGTGAGGTCACGCATGGTTGCTTGTGTTGGGGTGGCCTGTTGTGTGGCGATGGTGCCGATGGCAGGTATCATTGTTCCATCGACGGCGCGAGCATAGTATAATAACGTGCCGAGTACTTCTTGAAGGCGAAGTTTGTGTTTGGCATCGACGAACGGTGTACTATCGTGTTGGGCAAACTGTTGTCGGGAGCCGTAGATGGGAGCATTCCAGGGATGAGGCGAGTGCTCCTTCTTAGGAGGTGGAGGATGATCAAATCGGCTGAGGGCCCGCGCGATATATCCTGGCATTGAGAGGTCGCAGGTGCCGTTGGTGTAATCCCAGTCAAGTGTTAAGCCAACATATCTGGCGCCTGTCCAGTCGGTGGAGCATTTGTACGCTTGTTGGAGGACGTTCAGGAGTCGGTCGACGTGGGCTTTGTCGGTGTATCTAACGCCAAAGTCGTCGACAACGAGGGTGAACATGAGGTCGCTGGTTGTGTCGCGCCATAGTCCTGGGGTGACGGCACAGGGGCTGAAGCCGTGAGGGGCAAGGTATTTGATCAATGCATCGTTGGCGAGCTTGCCGGCTTCACTGGGGCCGTGAATTGACCAAATGGGAAACCCATTTGGTCAAATTTCAATTTGGTCATCTATGTAGGATTATGTAGACTCTGGTATCAACCATTTGGTCAATTTTGACCAAATTGTTGTCCAATCTGGTCACTAGGTCACCCAATACGGTTATATATGACCAAATGGGTGCCTCAACTTTTCCAATTTGGTCAAGGGCATTTTACTGCTCCAATTTGGTCAAGATCAATGATGCGCTGATTTGGTCAACCATTTTGACCCAATTTGGTCACCATCCCAATGGGGCCAATTTGGTCAAATCCTGGTGCCTACCAATTTGGTCACCGTTTCTACATGTCCTCAGTACTACTCCAATTTGGTCAGCTGACACTTCGTGTCTACAGAATTGACCAATTTGGTCACATCCTGGTGCATACCAATTTGGTCACCCTTTGTACATACATCCCAAGTACTATTCCAATTTGGTCAGCTGACACTTCGTGTAGTCTGAATTCCCCAATATGGTCAAAAATACAATTGATAGAAAAGTTCATTGCTTAAATACATATTATGCTCCACTATCATCAGTCTCGGTTGATAAACTTCCATCCACAGTCTCGGATGAGTCTTCGACACTACCAAGGAAGGCTCGAAGTAGATCTGGATCATCTGTTTCAAGCTCATGATATTTTACACCATCAAACTTGTATCCGTTGTTGGCTAGAACAATGAATTCCGTCTCTGTGTCATTTTTGGCTTCCCCAATCATTCCCAGAATGCGTACGAAGTACTGAACATCCTCAATTTTTGGAACCTTCCAAAGTTTTCCTCTGCATTTGTTCTTTTTCTGATACTCGATAACCTCGGCAGGATAGTCAGCCCACATGTCGTACAGATACTGCCAGTCCGCCTTGCGTGAATCCTTCCATTTAACCTGCACTTTAACCTCGCCTTGCTTGTCGATCTTGTGGCGCATTATCTCACATGTCTCTAGGTCCTCAACCTCATCCGCCTGCTCTGTGTCGTCAACCTCAACTTCATCCGTCTGCTCTGTGTCGTCAACCTCAGCTTCATCCGTCTGCTCTGTGTCATCAACCTCAACTTCATCCGTCTGCTTTGATTTCTTCTTTTTTGATGTTTTCTTCTTCTTCTTAGGCGTCTGCTCTGTGTCGTCAACCTCAACTTCATCCGTCTGCTCTGTGTCATTAACCTCAACTTCATCCCTCTGCTCTGACTTCTTCTTTTTTGATGTTTTCTTCTTCTTCTTAGGCCTCTTAGAGGCTGCACTCTTCAAGGTCTCCTTATTCCGGGTCATCTCTGCATCCTTCTCCTCCTCTTTCTTCCGACTTGCAACATCCTCTAGGACCCTCCTCTGTTTTGCAATTTCCCGCTTCTGTTCCTGCACCTTTTTCTAACAACAAAAGCAATCAATGTGAGTCACCTTGTCTGTGAAGTATATTGACATTGACTGTTGTCCATACCTTGTACTTTTGGGTTACGTCTTCCTTCTGTTCAAATGACCGTGCTGTGAGGGTTCTTGGCCTATTTGGGGGAGACAGCTTTCGGTCCTCCTCTTCTGATATTGCTGGAGATGCAGCTTGTGGACTTAGCTTGCGTGGTGATTGTCTCGACTTGTATTTTGCTACAGGAGATGCATCTTGTGGACTTAGCTTGCGTGGTGATCTTCTTGGATGTTTGGGATCTTTTGCTGTGGTGGGATCCGTGATCTGGGACAATGATAATTGTTAGAGTCCGACTAATTCAAAATGACTTTAACCAAACATGTTCTTACCTTTTCTCCCTCAATTTTGTGTTTCAATGATAATTGTAGTACCTGACCATCCAGTGTCACGAAACCTCCAAGGGTTGTTCCCTTCTTTCGTTTCCTGAACCTCGTCTTTTCATCGATCTCCTCAGGCAAGCGTTTCAATCGGATAAGTCCTTGATGAGTTTTCTCTGATGCCCTGTTGATCATCTTGATTATGTCAGTCTTCCTCTGGCCTATAGTCCGGGCAAAGCAACCTTTCCTTCTATCCTCGATCCCTCTGTACGTGTACTCAAACATAGCCATGTACTCTCGTTCCAGCTTCACGTCCCACCCTGGTTCATCGTCAAATGCCCCATAACAAGCGTACCAGAGCTTCCCAGCTGCCTCGACTGTCCCATTTTCTTTCCAATAATCCGCAACCTGTTCTATAGAGCAGAAAGATCCTCCTGGAGAGCATTGAGTAAAGTTTTGAACAATCTTTGCTCGTACCTGTTGTAACCCCCACGATCTGACATCCGTCTTGATCCCTTGTACCTTATCAACAAGTGCCGCAATCACATCTTTATGTAGCCCCACAGTCACATTCCCAAAGGCTGACAAAACCTGACCTTGTGTAACCGCACCGGCTGGTTTGAATAGTTCTGGGTGTAGAGGCTGTGCAATGAGCTGCGCTACCCTCTCCTCAATAATGCACTCCTCACTAGCTGCTGACATACGCTTATTAGGTATTAGTCGTAACGTATTGTCTATGAGAACATCCCAATTTGGTCAGTCTGTAATCTTTTTAGGTCTGGATCTCACTTCGGATTTGAATTCGGTGTTCGGTAAACTGAATTGGATACCGTTATGAAAGGCCGTTTATTCCGTGTCTGCAAACTTTACGCTGCATTATATATTGTATGTCCACAGCGTCCGGCCACGACCGCAATTAGGGAAGTTCAGGATTCAAACTCACCGGCCTACTCACCGGCCTGCCCCCAATTTGGTCAACTAGCGTCCGACCACGACCACAATTAGGGAAGTTCGGGATTCAAACTCACCGGCCTGCCCCCAATTTGGTCAACTGTGAGAACGGATTTCTCATTCTGTTTGATAATGTTCAATTTGGTCAATTGGTTTATAGATCGACTCCACAGCACAACCCCATGGGAAAACATTTACTTAAAGCACAATGTTTCCTGAATCAGTGTTCCTTCTAAATGCCAAAAATTACTTACGGAATACATAGGCAACTTTGAATCTAATACATAGGCAACTTTTAGTAATATTTTCCTAAGTAAAAATTACTTACGGAATACATAGGCAACTTTGAATCTAATACATAGGCAACTTTTAGTAATATTTTCCTAAGTCACTCGCCACCACCAGCCCGCATACTGTATGGCTGTACCACATTTGTACTGCCATCCCAAGTCCGCCAGTTGGAGGTCATTAATCCGTATTTTTGTTGAGCACCATCAGACCTCGGTAATGGCAACAGGAGTGCATAGCAGTCAACCGTAACATCCTTCAAAGAGCCCTTTTCTTCATCGTCTACATCAAGGTATTGAAGCTCGTAGTACCAAAGCCCAAAACTGAACTCAGCGGAGTCATCCTTGGTCATGAATTGAAGAAGAAGTGAACGCGCCCCAAATCGATGACAAACGTACAACTTTCCTTCAACTACCATTCCAGAAAGAACTGCTCCGCGCCTCCATTTTTCCACCACCTCTGCATGACAACGATAGTGGACAAACGACTGTGGCTCATGCCTCTGCTGCCCTTCCATTGATGAGTTGTCATCCCCATAATCACTTGTATCGTCATCCTCATTGGTCGACTTCATCTGAACGAGAGTTTTCTGTCGAAGAATGTTCAAGAATAAATTCTTCTGCCAGTTCTTCCTTCCATTCATGACAATGGGTTTTACGGTCCGAAGAAAACCCTCTCCCCGCTTGCCCCCCTCCCATCTGTTCCTGATAGGGCCCAGTGTCTCTGTTTGTTGGGGGAGATTCAACAAAGACTGACAGTTGTACTGGGTTAACCAGACTGGCAGCTTCCTACCTGCCACCGGTCCTGTTGAGCTATCATGCGCCGCCAAGGCACTCAAGAATAGACGGATGAGACAGCTTCCGATTTTTTTCTGGGAATCGTCTTCAGGTAAGTCGTCCATTCCCATATAGAAAGAATTCATTTCCCATTGACTAATTATCATTGCTTGTACCTCCTCGACAGGTCCCCCAACAGGTGGTGGAATTGGAACATCAATATTCTCCCCAACTCGTTCCCGAAGTTCCTTTACCTTTCCTGCAAGTAGGATTCTTCTTGGGCGTAAGAAGTTCTTGCATTCGTCTGTGCTCCATTTACCAATAGGCTTGTCATCTGGTGGTTCAAATGGCGGGTCATCTTGCAAGCTGTGAAGGCAAGAATACACCCAAGGCGATATTCTTGCAAATGCCATAAAGTTCTCGGAGACCCATCCGCCAAGCTTCTCACCACGGTATGGCTGTACTTTACACCAACCCAGGTGCAGCTGCTCCAAGACCATCGTTCTCTGCTCGAGTTCCCTTCGCATTGCAGAATATTGATTACGCATGGCTGCCCATTCCTGAATTTGGAAACAATTGCTTTTCATCAGACCAAGGAAAAGAAGATGCATACAAGGTTCTGTGACCTGCTGTAAATCTATTCCGCTATCCCACATGACAGGGTATATCCATTCTCCATGTTTATGCGGCTCGTCTATCATCAAGGCATTGCACGCAGCAAGAACCTCGGCATTGTTTTCATCTTGTGCTTTTTTCCGTATGGCACTGTTGCTTGCGCATAGTATCAGTTCCTCCTGTGCCTGAGTGTTCATGCAGAATCGGCTCAGATATGCCCTTGCAGAAGCCTTTGTCCATTCACCTGCAACAATTTTGTCCTGCGTACGTTTGGCTGCTTCCTTCAGGATCGAAAATGACAGTTGCTTGCATTTCAAAGTCTTTGACGTGACCCCATCTAAGTCAACATCATCATCAAGTTCGCTCTCTGGGTATTCATCCTCAGGAGCATGGTTCATTTCGGAAGGGCTATTCCAGAAGTTGAAACAGTTGGTACAGATGCGCAATTCGGTAAATTCTCCCCTTACGGTTGTCTTGAGTGCACTGAGACAGTTGGCGCAAGGAGGCATTTTCTCATGAACTTCGGACACATTGAAAGACCACCCCCATCGAGCATGAAAGGCCTTTCCACCAAGAAGAAGTCCGTTCATTCCCCTCCTTTCAGGCTGATCTTGCGTGACACAGATGAGGTGAGCCGATACCTTCACATCCGAATTTGTTTTCCTGTTGTACATTACAACAGTTGACTCTTTACCTTCTAACCTCTGGAGTGTCTTGATATCATCCAGGAGCAGACGTACAACATGTTGATGGCTGGAGCTCGTTGGACCAACAGCAAGTGGATAAACATTGTTAATCCGTGGCGTTCCGCTTTCAGCTGTTTGAACAGTGAGCGTGCATATCCACACTGAGCCACGATTGCCCTTCGAGTAATTGGGCTCAAAACCGTCACTCCAAAAAGAGAGGAATATGGTTTTGCATTGAAACTGGTTGTTCTTCAAAATGATTTGTTTTCCGAGCCTCGATTCAGCTAAGGATTGTACCTGGTGGAGTGTGCGGCCATGGTTGAAGTCAATGGTACCATGTGCAAGCAGGTCAGCAATACATTCAGAAGGGAGCACATATGCATGGTCATCCAGTGTTCTGACTTCAGGATGGGGGAGATTCGAAATCAAGGAGCGGTTCCCTTCACATATGATGCTTCGGAGTTGCTGTTTTGTAGTAGGTACTGGAATGATTTGTTTATTAGCTGGTGCTTTTCCTGTTTGCTTTGCTAACATTTCCATTGCATATTGCCGTCTTGTTGCTTCAGTAATCTTGGAAAGGACTTCTGCAAGGAGCTCTCTCTGATTGCGAGTAATAGTGGTGACAAAATGAGACAAAGACATCATCATATCAATGTCGTCGTCATCCAAATTCGACATTGTTGATTCTTGGCCAAGTGCCTTGGCAATGAGATACCTCTGTCCATTTCCTGTTGACGCTGCAAGAAAGTAGTCCTGGCTAGCTTTTCTACAAAACGAGTTGAATGAAGATATCTCCTTTGGGGCACCACTGTTGACTTGGGGTTCATCAGATGGTTTTGCTGCTGCTTCCTCTTTGTGAAATTTGCGATTGTGTCTGGCTAGCTGGCTGTTTTCCGTGAGGCGTGTCCTTTGGGTTGCACAGAGACGGCATACCCACCATGAGGTCAGGCATGCCGCACACTTCAGTTTGAGTGACCATTGGTATTTGAAGTCCTGTTCGTATCCAGAGGAGATTGTGTTTGGACATCGTGGGCAGTACAATACACCCCATGGAGCCTGACCGGCTGCAGCTTTGACATGGACTTCTCTGCCTTTCGCTGACATAACAAAGTTACTTTTGTAATATTGGTAACGCGTAATAACATTATTATTCCTGACGATTCAAATCTTAAATTTGGTCTTGTGGTGGGACTAGAATTGGCAATCGTATAGATAATTGTGTTGACCAAATTGTTAACGTTTCATCTCAAATATTAGTTCGGTGAAATTGGGTCTTGTCGTGGGACTAAAATGTGGTGACCAGATTGGCAATCGCCATTAAATGGTGGACCAAATCCGTAACATTTCATCTCCAAATATTGACCAAATTGAATAAGTTGACCAAGTTGGATTGACCGGATTGGTCATTATCACTTCCAGTATGGTCAATTCTGACCAAATTGAACTTGACCAAATGGGATGACCAAATTGGTGGATATTGTTGGGTGACCAAATGGGTTGACCAAATTGAAACTTTGACCAAATTGGTTGACCAAATCAGCTCCAATTTGGTCATTAGGTAGCCAATTTGGTCAACTCCCGTCCCCAGTGATGTGGGGCAAAGGAGTCGCCGTGTCACTAAGGAAGGACCAGCTTGTTCCAAGGTGTAGCTGCACCCAAGAAACGGCGATGCGCAGTAATTTACCAGCCGGTGTGTCAGTTCGCCAATGGGTCAGAAATTGTAAAATCTGTCCTTCTCCTTGAAGAAGAAACAAATGGATAAACCCGCATCCACCATACCGGATGGGCGCAAACACGATAGCTCTTTTCGTGTTACAATTGAAACCGCATTTGGCTAGAAAGGCTCGCAAGGCATGTTTTTGGACTTTGTAAAGCTTGCGTTCCTTGAAGAAAGAATTCGGCAAAACGTACCCCATAGATGGGAGATAGACTGCCGTGTAGAAGTACCGTGAGTCTCGGTGATTGCATGAGCTGGTTGCGACTTGTCTGCTGTAGGTGTCGGACTTTGTTTGGAGAATGGATAACTGTGTGGTATTTTGTCCCGCCGGTGCCTTGTGGTGGCCCAAGGTTTTGTGTGGAGTGTAGGCCGATTTTGCAGGGATATTGACGGACGAGTTAGTCGACGCGTCGTGCACAGAAAGGGGCTCGCCATATATACCGCCCCGCATAACGGGGCTGCCGTCTGGATTAAAATCGAAGTGGATCTGATGGAAAGAGCATTTGTTGAGTTCCAGGAGGCCTCCGGAAATCCAAAGGAGGTCGCTCCACAGCTGGGCATCGTGTTGCATGATCTGGCGTAAGAATGCCGGGGTCGGTTGTGTGTTGAGCTTGAACTCGTTGACTTGTCCGGTACTGTCATCCACGAACCCGATCATTGAGAGGGAGACGGACATTTCCTGATCAGGCGTGCAGAAGTAGGCGCCATGGCCATTGTCTTCGTGGCACGAGAAGAGAACAGAGCTGACAATGCACCAAATCGCAGGTGAGTTACCGCTACCTTGGCCGGTACCATATATGGGGAAGGCTTGGCAGTTCGCGTAGAATTCATCGGAGACCCCCATACTCGTTTTCAGTTTGTATTGAGTCTCTTCTAGTGTCTTTGCATGTACGAAGACGACGTTCCGGTGCATACCAAACTTGCGGCCGATGAGGCTGGCGAGAGCTGGGATAATTCGATCGTAACAAGATGCGGCGTCGTTGTCAAAATTAATAAGTGATTTGCGGGAGGCGTAACAAATTTCTGTCTTCATTTCTTCGAGGAACACGAGGATCTTAGCGTCGCGTCCTGAGCGGCCCCCATATTGGCCAGGGTGTAGTGTCTTTTGAGATTCGGCGTGTTGAATGAGCTCTCTCCATTTGGCTTGTAGGAGGAAGTTGTAATCGGCTTCGTATAAGTGAATCACCCGGAGGCGGTGGATTTTTGAATTTCCTGGTTCTTTTTCTATCATAACGTTGACAACTTTCTTCCATCGTTCAAAGGAGTAAGAATGTTTGAGCGAGTAGTTTAGCATTGCCGTGTGCGCTCGTATGAGTTCCATGCGTTGGCTCTCTACTTCCTTGCCTTTGTCAGTATCGAGATTGAGATCGTTGCGAGCGACGAGAGCCTTGTAGTGGCCGAGATGCAGGCCAGAGGGAGATGTCGAGGTCCGTTCTTTCCACGATCGGAACTTGGAGATGAAGTCGGCTTTGGTGATAGATGATCCCAGAGCGTCGAGCTGAGGGCTTTTGCAGTGTTGGAGGAGGAGTGCTTGTAAGTCAGTGAGTTCCTCGGAGGTGTACTCGCCTTGCAAAATCAGTTCCGCGCTGTCTGTCGACGCCATCCAATCCAGCTCTCTGGTGAACTGGGGTGTCGTGAACGTTGTTCCATGCGCTTGCCCAAAGTGGAGTCTGTTACGAGTAAGCAGATAATAGACGATTTCGTCAGGCATGTCGATTGTCTTCCATGAAGTCGCGAGTTTGGGGTTGGGCAGGGAAGAAGGGATATCTTCCAGCGGGGTATGAGCTGGAGGCCAGGACGTTGGTACTTCAATGGACGTGAAACTGCTATTTGTATACTTGCCACGTATGGCCTTGATTTTTCGGTACATAGCAACATGTGCCTCTGTAATCCGGATAGCATCCAAGTGTTTCTTGGAGGCTTTGTCTCCTTCCGAAGCCGCGGAATATGCTTTTGCTTCCATTTCGGCGTGGCGAATATCAAGGCTGTGTTTTTCCATTAGTTTGAGGGATTCTTGGCTGGAACGGAGGAGCGTTTCGCATTCATCTTGTGTCTCCGGAAGAATCAGGTCTAGCGAGTGTTCAAGGATCCGTGATAGGAGGACTTCCCGTACCTCCATTCTTGTGCGGAAACCAGAAAGTAGGCTTAGGAGGATCTACGTCGTGAGTCTCGGTTTGGTCAATTTCAAGGACCACCACGATGGTTGGAACCGTTTGAGTTTCTTGCTCGCGTGCTCACTTGCTTGCTTGAGCATCTTGTCAAGTTTTTCTGCTTTCTTATGGTCGCCATGTGGAAGGGCTTGCAGCTCGGCAAGTGACCGGAAGAATTGTTGTTGTTGTAAGTGGGCGTGTTTGGCCTTGATATAGGTTGTATTGTTGGTCGGGTTCTTAGATGTAAAGTCCCGCAGTGCCATCGGAGCCAGAGTGGGTGTATCGTTTCCAAAGAGCCGTGCCGTATCAAAGTCGATAAAGAAGCCACGGTGATCGGACTTGATGCGTTTATGAAAGGGTTCGTACCCACTGGCTGTCACCGAGTCAGTTAATTCTGGGGAAATTAAGGCGTAATCTATTCTTGTTGAGCCGCGTGCATAGGTGTTGGGCTCCGGGCAATGTGGCCGTCGCTGGAACATAATATCGACTAGCTGATGTTTTGCGGCAATTCGCGCGATGCTGGACTGTTCAGTGATGGGTTCGTTGAAGTCGCCCGCAAGGATAAGCAATTCGTTGCGGCTTTTACAAAGTCGGATGAATTCGGTAAGGTCGCGGTGAAAGAATTTCCGAGGATTTGGTTGGACAATCCCTTTCTGACGGAGAAGACTTGCTTGCTGGTGGAAAGCAGTAGTTCCAGTAGCATGGGTGGGGCGTTTGCAGACTTGGTAAGCGGAAATGACCGTTATCAATCGTTTCTCACGGCCGATAAATTTCATCCACGTCCATCTCCCCAGTGGGTCGTTGCCTCGTTCCTTGATGCGGCCAATGATATCTCCTTGGGCGAGAAGAAGGGTCCCTCCCGGTTTATAAAATTTATCTGCACGTGTTGAACTCGTAGCGGTATGCATGGTATAGTGGGTAAAAGACTGTCGAGCAGTATTCTGTAGTATCTGCCGTACTTCGAACTTATCGGTGTCTAGGTTGTGCTCTGCAGCTGCGAAGATGTTTATCTGGGACTTATGAATCTGTTTGCATAAGTCACGGAATTGGATACCTCCTTTTTCGAGGTTGATCCCATTGAGATTGATGAAGTAAAACCGAGTATTTGTTTTAGCGATTGGGATTTGCATGGTGTCGCCGAAGATTTCATTGGACTTGAGAGGCAATTCTGATAGAGGGATGATCGAGCGAGGCCGAAAGAATTCTGATCGGGGCCGAAAGAATGCTGATATGCGTTGCAATGCGGACTGTGGTGCCACCGTTGTTCTCGTACTGTTGGGAGGGGGGAGAAGTGGGTCGAATGGGAGGCCGGCGGTATATGGTGTGGATGCGCGAATGTCAAATATTGACTGGATCGACTCACTCATTGTCACGTTGGGCTCCCTCGGCGGGGAGACTTTGGGGCGCTGTTTCCATTTCTTCAGGGGTAATAGATTCCTGCATCATAGTGTCATGGATGTCGTTGTCTGGCGGTGGTGGTTTGCTCACCGGTGGCCCATAAGGAGTCGAGTCGGGCTGCCATGAACCCGGTATTCCAGGATGGGTATATCCCACATTGTAAAAACTTCCGTCGCCGTTCGGCGCGATTACTTCTATGGGGGGTACGCTGTGTTCCAAAGGGATGGTGGTATTTGGAGCACGTCTCGGCGGGGTATCCCGGATATCCGGTCTCTTTGATGGGCTTGGAAGGAATGCCGAGGGGTCGGTTGGTTCAGCACGCGTGGGAGGAGGATGTTGGCCTTGCAGAGGGAGAGCTTTCTGTGACTGCATCATGTGTCGCATTTCGAGCATCCATTTTTCCATCTCGAGTTGAAGATTTTGGAGGTTGTTTTCGAATTTGTCAAGGCGATTCGTGAACAGGGTTGCGTTGGCCTCGGACGTGGATGCTTCGGTGACGGTGGAGGGCGTGTTTGGGCCGACGCGGTCTTGGAGAATCTTGAGGTTCGTCTGCATGGACATCAGCTGGTGTGCGATACCGGGGTTCATAGGAACGTTGACTTCGGTGACCGTTGGCGCCATGGGAGAATCTCTCTGTCTTACTGCGGCGGCGTAGGATATGCCATTGGTCTCTGCTGGTTGGAAATAGTGGTTATCGGCGGCGTCGTTGTCGTCCAGCGATCCGTAGCTCTGGGCGCAAGATGACATATACGATACTTGCCCAGAGCTGGAGTCGTTATCATCGGTAGTAGCATACTTTTGGTAGACTTGTGGCGGCGGGAAATTTGGGCTTGGAGTGTCACGAATGTTTGATGGGCATAAATTTACCCACTGAGAAAGGCGGGAAGATAAGCTTTTTCGGACGGCCTTAAAGTCAGTCTCTTTCACCACTATATTCCATCGGCCTGTGGAGTCCGTGCGGTCCGTATCTGAAATGCTCAGTATTCCCTTGATGGTGCGGATGTTGTCGATAATATGTGGCATCATTGCTCGTGGTACTCCGATAAGAATGACCAGCCATGTGTCTTTGAGGAGGCGGTTTTGGTTCAAGATTGCTTTGGCGACGGCGGTGGGGTATTTCTTGGACATCGAATAGGGAAGGTAGCACTTGTCGTGTGCGTATAGCTGTCGGAGGATTTGATTCATTTTTAGCGCATCTGGAGTTTGCACTTGCACTGAGAAGGCGTGAGTCTTGAGAGTTTTGGCTTTGCCCGGGAGGCTTACTTTAGGCTGTGCATGGATAAGGCGGAATGCTGGGACACGAGCCCATTCGAGATCTGTGACTTGCGCGCTGCGACGGATCATGTCGTTAATGACATAGGATTTGCTGTGTTTGGTAGGTATGTAGGACATGAGGTAGCCGATGTCTTTGAGCTCGACTTCGTCTTGTTTCCAGTAGTGGGCGCGGAGGAACGTACGCGTTGACTTGAGATGTTGAAGAACACTCGGATCGCTTTTGAGGAGGGCGAGGGGTTTAGACGATAGTATGCGGTGCACAATGACTGTCTTTCTTTGTGTGTTTGCATGATGGGCTTGGAAGTGGTCTTGATGATATTCCGAATCGAGCCATTTTGGCTCGTGAAACGTTTTAATACGATTGTTTTTATTGTCAAAAACTCGCAAGGTGGATGAGTCGAAGGCGTCGGTGAGAGCAATGAGGAGTTTGATGTGATGTTGAAGGGCTTTCACATCTGCTTTCCCTTTGCGGTCGTTGATTTCGTAGCGAATGTGTAATTCAGTCATTTCGGCAGCGATAAAATCGGTTTTTGTTGCACCAGTTGTGGTGACCACAGTTACATCATCCTCGTCGGGCATCGGAAAGTCGGAATGGTTCGGTTCGTTGGTCTTTGCGTTGGAAGAATCGGCCATGGTGGGGTGTTCCGGTGGGTTCCGCGTCGCTGCGCTACGGAGTTTTGCGTATGTCTTGTACTGAGTTGAAATAGCACAGGAAACTAAAATAAATTGACCTAGAGTTTACTCAAACTCGAAAAAGTATGTCCACATGTTCATAGACTCCGATGTGGCTGGCAACTGGTTGACCATGGATGGGAGCAATTGATATATCATATACCAAAGGACCCCTTTTGTTCAAAATTCCGAATGTTCAAAACAACACAACGAATCCTCTTTTCTTGGTCCTACTCCTGGATGACTCCCATCTCAAAGGAGGAGTATGATCTCTCTTCCATCGGTTCCTCAAGAGTACAAAACTAATGTCAAGGGTAGGCCCATTTGTTTTGGAGAAGATACGCTAGTGGCACGGTACGATTATGT
>OOGN01000002.1_pt1 | contig 16214 bp, 30 predicted proteins | sample 1670321 | NCBI WGS metagenome assembly OOGN01 (sample SAMEA98143168, study PRJEB22522) | marine metagenome | biome: marine biome; feature: marine water body; material: sea ice | place: Arctic Ocean | collected 11-Sep-2015 | depth 1.5 m | reverse complement strand
TAATTATTGTATCTAAGAATAAATATCCTAAGTAAAAATTTTTTACTTAGGATATTTATTCTTAGGATAAACAAATACGATAAAAGATTCCTGGAGCTAAATCTATTTCAGCTAATAAATCAAAAATCGGTAGTTCTGGATCATAGTAAATCTCTAAAATTCGTTTATGAATTCGAATCTCAAAATGTTCTCGTGAATCTTTATCAACATGTGGTGATCTTAAGACACAATAAATTCGTTTTGAAGTTGGTAATGTAATCATTCCAACAGAATTTAAAGCTGTATTACTTAAGGTATCAATTATCTTTTGACATGAAGAAACTAAAAGTTCAGGATTAAAAGATTCTAATCTTACACGAATTTTTGCATTCGTTTTTATTTCCATAAAAATTTTTAATTATTTAACAATTTTAGAAACTACACCTGCTCCAATTGTACGACCACCTTCACGAATTGCAAATCGCATACCGTCTTCAATCGCAACAGGGTAGATTAACTCTGCAGTCATCTTAATACGATCTCCTGGCATTACCATTTCAACAATTGATCCATCATCTGCTGTGAATTGAGTAATTGCACCTGTTACATCAGTTGTTCGAACATAGAATTGAGGTCGGTAACCTGTAAAGAATGGTGTATGACGACCACCTTCATCTTTTGTTAGAACATATACTTCTGATTCAAAACTTGTGTGTGGAGTAATTGTACCAGGTTTTGATAGTACCATCCCACGCTCAATATCTTCACGTGTAACACCACGTAATAAAATCCCAACATTATCACCTGCAAAACCTTCGTCTAAAGTTTTTTGGAACATTTCAATCCCAGTAATTGTTGTTGTTTGGGTGTCACCGACACCAACAATTTCAACGCTATCACCCACTTTCACAATTCCACGTTCAATACGACCTGTTGCAACAGTCCCACGACCTGTAATTGAGAAAACGTCCTCAATTGCCATTAAGAATGTTTTTTCAATATCACGTTCTGGTGTAGGAATATATTCATCAACAGCATCCATTAAGGCAAAGATTTTATCTACCCATGGGTTCTCACCACGTTTAATATCCGGATTTGCTGAAATTGCTTCAATAGCTTGTAATGCAGACCCTGAACAAATCGGAATATCATCACCTGGGAAATCATAAGCAGATAATAATTCACGAACTTCTAATTCGACTAATTCTAGTAATTCATCATCATCTACTTGATCCTGTTTGTTTAAAAACACAACAATATCTGGAACACCTACTTGTTTCGATAATAGAATATGTTCACGAGTTTGTGGCATTGGCCCATCAGCTGCTGAAACGACTAAAATAGCACCATCCATTTGTGCAGCACCAGTAATCATATTTTTTACGTAATCTGCATGACCTGGACAATCTACATGTGCATAATGACGATTTTCTGTTTCATATTCCACGTGTGCAGTATTAATTGTAATACCACGTGCACGTTCTTCTGGTGCACCATCAATATCTGAATAATTTTTAACTACTGCATTTCCTTCTAATGCTAATGTAGCAGTAATTGCTGCAGTTAAAGTTGTTTTTCCGTGATCTACGTGACCAATAGTACCAATATTAACGTGTGGTTTTGTGCGTTCAAATTTCTCACGTGCCATTATAAAATTCCTTTAAGTTTTTAAAAATTAGAATTAAGTTTTAAGCTTTTAGCGAGATAGGCTCTAGATTTAATGTGGAATTAATATCTAAAATGTGCAAAAGCTTTATTTGCTTCAGCCATTTTATGAGTTTCTTCCTTTTTTTTAATAGTATTACCAATTTCGTTGGCTGTGTCAATAATTTCATTAGCTAATTTAATTGACATACTTCGTCCAACTCGTTGATGTGCATATCTAATAATCCATCGTAATGATAAATTTGTTGCTCTAAAGCCACTAACTTCAATAGGAACTTGATATGTAGAACCTCCAATTCTTCGAGCTTTAACTTCAACAATAGGACTGGCTTTTCTAATTGCTTTTTCAAATACTTCTAATGGATCTTCATTTGTTTTTTTCTTTATAATCTCAAATGCTTCATACACAATATTTTTTGCAATTGTTTTCTTTCCAGATTTTAAAATTCGACTAATAAGTAAACTAACTAAGTAACTATTATAAATAGAATCAGTTTGTGGAAAACGCTTTTTTGAAATATTTCTACGCGACATAATATATATTGGATAAATATTTTTTATCTAATTAGACCATAATAAAAGCTATTTTAATTAGCTTTTATTTTCTAAGTATAATTTGTTAAATTTTATTTTTATGATTTTGGCTTTTTAACTCCGTATTTTGAACGACCTTGAGTTCTATCCTTAACACCACCAGTATCTAATGCACCTCGAATGATATGGTATCGGACCCCTGGTAAATCTTTAACTCGACCACCACGAATTAGTACAACAGAATGCTCTTGTAAATTATGACCAATCCCAGGAATATACGCCGTTACTTCAAAACCTGATGTTAATCGGACTCTGGCAACTTTTCGAATAGCTGAATTCGGTTTTTTAGGTGTAGTTGTATAAACTCTTGTACAAACTCCACGTCGTTGAGGACAATTAACAAGTGCTGGGCACTTGGTTTTCTTTTTAATTTGTATACGTCTTGAACGAACTAATTGTTGTATAGTTGGCATAAAATTTTAAAATTATCTTTAAATAAACGTTGCAAATTATTGATCGGTTGAACTTAAACCATATTTTTTCATAAATCGTTCAACTCGACCTTCACTATCAATCATAACTTGTGATTTTGTATAGAATGGATGGTTTGCTAACCACATATCAACTTGTACTTCACTTTTCGTTGAACCAGTTAAACAAAGTAATTTTCCATCAACTAAAATTGGTGCTTCTTTAAACCATGTAGGATGTATATCAGATTTTGGCATATTTTCATAAAGTTTAACGTTTTGAGTATTGTGGAGCTTTTCTTGCTTTTCGTAAACCATATTTTTTACGTTCTTTAATTCGTGAGTCACGCGTTAAAAAACCAAATGGTTTCAAGATTGCTCGGTTTTGAGTATCCATTTTACATAATTGTCTTGCAACTCCTAATTGAATTGCATGAGCTTGGCCTGTAAGTCCACCACCTTTTACTAATGTTACAATATCAAATTGTTTATCTAAATTTAAGGCTTTTAATGGCGCCCAAACTGTATTTAAATAACTATCATTATATTGTAAATATTTGTTCCCTGAAACTTTATTAACAATTAAGTTTCCTTCACCAGGGATAAGGAAAACTCTTGCAACAGCTTGTTTTCGTTTTCCAAGCCCAATATTATCTTTTTGAAAAATTAATTCTGCCATAGTTATATTTTTTATTGTTTTCCTAAATTATTATTTAGTATTTTATTGAACACTTGAATATAAATTAGTAATATCAATTTCGATTGGATTTTGTGCTTGATGACGATGATTTTCATCATTATAGATCTTTAATCGTCTCATTAATCGCTTTGTTTCTGTTTGCGATAACATTCTTTTTACTGCTCTTTCAATTGTTAGTTTTGGAAGGCAGTCAGATACATTTTTTATTTTTAGGGAGTGACCTGGTCGTCCAGGGTTATAAACAAGATAATGTTTACTATTTTGGTTGATCACAATCGAATCTGCATTTACTAGAATTATATAATCTCCTGTATCTACAGATGGATGATACTGCGGCTTTATTTTACCTTTTAGTAAAGTAGTAATAACCGTTGCAAGTCTCCCTAATGTTTGTCCTTTACAATCAATAATATACCAATTACGATTCTTGTAATTTTGAGTTGGTAAAAATGTTTTATTTAGTGAATTCATAATTTTTTTTTAAAAATAAATAAATAAGAATATTAATTATTTTAAAATAATACCTAATTTATTTTTTAATGTAGAAAAAACTTCGTCTGCTGATTTTCGCCCAAAATTTTTAAGTTCTTGTAATTTTTCGGGAGAGTATTGTAATAAGTCACCAACAGTGTTTATCTGAGCTTTTTTTAAACAATTATATGCTCGGACAGATAACTGTAACTCTTCAATTGCAATATTGGTGTACGGTTCAATACTTATTGAACGAGTTTTTGGTTCTAATTTATTATTTTCAGTTGTCTCTTTATTCTCAAGTAATAAAGTAAATAAATCAATAGTAATTTGAGCTGCAGATGTAAGAGCTTCATTCGGAGAAATACTACCATTTGTCCAAATATCCAGAAATACTCGTTCAGTTATGTTATTAGCATTGTCATAAACATTTTCTATTTTAAAATCGACCTTTTGAACTGGCATAAAAATAGTATCCAGTTGTAGATAATTCTCATTTTCTTCCAAAAAAGTTTGAGATGCTAACTTATATCCAGTTCCATATTCAAATTTAAATTCAATTTCAAGAATATTTGATGTTGAAATTGTCATAATATAATGATTTGGATTTACAATTTCTAAATTAGAAGGTAACTGAATCAAATCGGCCGTAACAACAGCTGGTCCTTGAATTTTTAACCGACCAAATTGTGAAGTTTGCGTTTCACTTTTAAAAACAATTCCTTTTAAATTTAATAATATTTCAAGTATATCTTCTCGAACACCTGGAATAGTTGAAAATTCATGACTTACTCCAGCAATTCGCACTGCTGAAATAGCCACTCCACCTAAATCATTTAAAAGTACTCGGCGCAATTGATTTCCAATTGTTATTCCTTGCCCTGGTCTTAAAGAATTTATCAGAAATTGTCCATGACAAGCACCGGATTCAATTTTTTCTGATTTAAGACATTTAATAGAAATGTTACTCATAGTTTAACTTAGTAGAAATAGAAATTCTAAACCCGACGTCGTTTTGGAGGTCGGCATCCATTGTGTGGAACAGATGTTATATCTTGAATTGACGTTATTTCAAATCCTGCACCTTCAATTGCTCGAATTGCTGTTTCACGACCGGATCCTTGTCCTTTTACTAAAATTTCAACATTTTTCATGCCAGTGCTTAATGCTTGTAATGCTGCTTTTTCAGCTGCAGTTTGTGCAGCAAATGGTGTACTTTTCCGCGCACCTTTAAATCCCGAACTTCCTGCAGATGCCCATGAAACGGTATCACCAGTCAAATTAGTAATTGTTACAATTGTATTGTTAAATGTTGATTGAATATGAACAACACCACTTGTAAAACTATTCTTAGCTTTTTTAGTCGTGGATTTTCTAGCTGTTTGTGCCATATAAAAAATTTTAAATAAATCAAATACTATTACGAATAAAGTTATTTTTTCTTACCAGTAACAGTTTTCTTTGCTCCACGTCGACTGCGAGCATTTGTTCGAGTTCGTTGACCTCGAACAGGTAAACTATTTCTATGTCGTTTTCCACGATGACAATTTATTTCATTTAATCGTTTTATATTTAAACCATTAAATCTTCGTAAATCCCCTTCTAATTTTAAATCCATTTCTTCTAAAGTTTGACGTAACGCTACTGTTTGTTCTGTAGTTAGATCATAAACTCTTGTATCCGAATTAATGTCTGCAATTTCAATGATTCTTTTTGCAGATGTAAGACCAATTCCATGAATATAAGTAAGAGCATATGCAATTTTTTTGTTTCTTGGTAAATCAACACCAACTAATCTTACCATTTCTAAACTCCTTTAAAATATTATCCTTGACGTTGTTTATGTTTTGGATTTGGACAAATTACCATAATTCTACCATGTCGTTTAATTACTCGACATTTATCACACATTTTTTTTACTGACGGACGAACTTTCATTTTTAAATTTTTAAATAATAATTTTTATTTTATTGATACATATTGTTATAAACATTTGAATAATAAATATTATTGATTTCACGGATTAAATCTAAAACTACACCAGCTAAAATTAATAATGAAGTTGTACTTAATCCATTAAGACCTGTGATATTTAGAGTTGATTCAATAAAATTGGGTACAACGGTCAAAGTAGCAAGCATTGTTGCACCTATTAATGTTATTCGTTTTATAACTTGTTTTAAGTAGAAAGTAGTTTGTAATCCGGGTCTTACACCTGGAATTGTAACTGCCATTTTTTGAAGTTGATCGGAAATATCTTTTGGATTTAAAACAATCGATGAATAAAAAGAACTAAATGTTAAAATTAGTGCAAAATAACCTATCCAATAAAGTAATTTAAAAGATGTTAAAAAATTTAACCACTGAAATATACCTAAATTAACAATATAATTTGGAATTACTAAAATAGCCGTTGTCAAGATAATAGGCATTACTCCTGCTTGATTAAACCGTAATGGAAGGTAATTATTAACTACATCTTGCAATGACGATTGATTTAACTGTTTTGATGAAATTAATGGAATTTTTCGAATCCCTTGCTGTAAAAAAACAATTCCATATAATGAAGTAAAAATTAATAAACTAATACCTACTACTGAAAGAATAGTAAAGTTTTCGCTATTTTCAACAATTAATTTTCTAAAAAGATTGGGTAAATTGGAAATAATATTTGTATAAATAAGTAATGAAGCACCATTTCCTAATCCATAGTCAGTAATTAATTCACTTAACCATAAAACTATCATTGCTCCTGTAGTTAACCAAAGAACTATTTCAGCAGCTAATAAATAATTCCAATCGAATAATACTTGTTTTAAATATAATGTAACACCGACACTTTGAATAATAGCCCAAATTAAAGTTATAAAACGTGTTATACGACTAATGGAACGCCGACCTTCAAAATCGCCTTCTTTTTGTAATTTTGCAAGTTTTGGAGAAAACCCAAGAAGTAATTGAACAAAAATAGTTGCATTTATATACGGAAAAATGTTCAAAGTAAATAAACCAATTACAAAGGTATTATCACCTGAAAATGTACTTATTAAATTTTTAGCAACTGAATGTCTTTGAATATAAAATGCTAAATCACTATGGTTTATTCCCGGAACAGGAAGAAATGTTCCAACTCGAATTAATAATAATACTCCAAGACTAAATAATAAGCGATTTAATAAAACATCTCTAATTTCTTTATTAATCTTCACCGTTTTATTTTTTTTGATATTTATTAAATTATCCTAAATTTAAATCACGTTTTTTTGCTACTTGTGATTTTGTAGTTAAATTGTTTAAAGCACAAATGGAAGCGCGAGCATTATTTAACAAATTATTAGATCCAAGTTGTTTAGCAATAACATTCTTTACACCTGCTACTTCTAATACAATACGAACTGCTCCACCAGCAATTACACCAGAACCTTCAATAGAAGGTCTCATAAGTACTTTACAAGCTCCAAAGTTTCCAATTACATCATGTGGAATACTTAATGATTTTGTAAGTGGAAGTTCGATTAAATTTTTTCGACCATCAGTTTTTGCCTTTTTAAAAGCATTTACTACATCATCCGCTTTAGCAACACCAACACCAACTTTTCCATTTTCGTCTCCAATTACTACAATTGCTCGAAAACTTAATTTTTTCCCACCTTTAGTAACTTTTGAAACGCGACTAATTTTAATTAATCGTTCTACAAATTTTTGTTCTTGCACATTAGTGTTACGTCGAGAATTTTTTTTTAACTTATTTACTTTTTTTAAATCACTACTCATAAAATATGTTTAATTTGTGTATTTATTTACAAATTCTAATTTAAAATTGTAAACCACCCGCTCTTGCTCCATCTGCTAACGCTTTTACACGTCCGTGGTATAAATAAGGACCGCGGTCGAAAACAATTTTTGTAATATTTTTTTTTAAACTTAGTTCCGCTAATTTTTCTCCCATAAGTCGTGAAGCATCACAAGTACGTCCTGTTGATAAACTAAGTTTAATAGATCTATCTAAAGTGGAACAAGCTAATAATGTTCTTGAATTTGTATCGTCAATGATTTGTGCATAAATGTGTTCATTTGACCGATAAACGGATAATCTTGGTCGCTCAGGTGTTCCTTTAACGGTACCACGTAATGCTTCACGTTTTAATTTTTTATATTTATTAGGTTTTAGTTTTTTATTTTTATTTTTTAATTTTAACAAAGTTCGTCGTGAAAATTTCATAGTTCTAATTTTTTATTTTTTAAAAATATGATAGTGTTATAATTTAACATTGACTAACTATTTTATTTTCCAGCTTTTCCAGCTTTACGAAGAATTTGTTCGCCTTTATATAAAATTCCTTTCCCTTTGTATGGTTCTGGACGTCGCCAAGCTCGAATATTTGCAGCAAATAATCCTAATAATTCTTTATCACATGATTTTAAATTGATAGTTGTATTTTGAACAACTTCAATAGAAATAGGATCTGGAATATCAATTTTAACTGGGTGACTATATCCTAAACTTAAAACGATTTCTTTATCTTGAACGGTAGCTCTGTATCCAACACCTTTTAAAATTAGAGTTAATTGAAATTGTTCTGAAACTCCAATAACCATATTATTGATTAATGTACGATATAAACCATGCAGTGGACGAAGATTTCGTGCTTCATTTTTTAAACTTACTTTTAAAACACTATCATCTTGTTGAATTGCAATTATATCTGGAAGTTGTGTTTGTAAGGTTCCAAATTTTCCTTTAACAGTAATTTCTGAACCGCTATAATTAATATCAACATTCTCTGGGATAGTAATTGGTAATTTTCCTATACGTGACATTTTAGAAACTCCTTATTTACCAAATATGACATAAAACTTCACCACCAATACCTAGTTCTTTAGCTTTTAGATTTGTCATCACGCCTTTAGAAGTCGACATAATTGCAATTCCTAAATTATCTAAAACCCTTGGTAATTCTTTAGAATTTGCATAAACACGCAAACCTGGTTTACTTACTCTTTTAATTTCAATAATAACAGATTTTCGTGATTTTCCAGTATACTTTAATGAAAGTAATAAGTATTCTCTTTTATTTTCTTGATAACTTTCAAAATCTTCGATAAATCCTTCTTCTTTTAGAATAGCTGCAATAGCTAAAGACATTTTTGTAACAGGAATTTGTACAATCTGATGCTTTACCATATTAGCATTTCTGATTCGTGTTAACATATCTGAAATAGTATCAGTTACCATAATTATCTCCTTATCAAATATATTTTTTTCTTTAATTATTCTTGTGACCAACGTTTTCGTTTTAAATGTTTTTTTCGATCCCAAACTTGATTAATCTCAGAAAATGATGAGTATTTTTCATAATACCCACAATCATTTAATGGAAATCTTAAAAACTTAAATAAAATCATTCCATTTAAAATTTTATCCATTGATTTTGAATTATATTTGGGAGAAGAATGTTCTAAAACAATATTGATTGTAAAACCTTGAGTTTGGTCTACATCATCATAATCCACTTCTGGAAAAATTAATTGTTCTTTTAAACCAAATGTGTAATTTCCAGCTTTATCAAAACTTCGTAAAGATAAACCACGAAAATCTCGAATTTGAGCAAATGTAAAGAATAATAACTTAGTTAAAAAGGCATACATTTTTTCTCCTCTTAACGTTACACTTAAGCCTAATTCCATATCTTCACGAATCTTGAACCCTGCAATTGCTTTTTTTGATCGTGTAATAAGTGGTTTTTGCCCTGTAATGTTTTCAAATTCTTCAATATTTTTTTTTAGAATATTTGTATTTTGAGCGGCTAATCCAAGTCCACGATTAATTTGAATTTTTTTTAATTTTGGAACAGTATGTGGATTTCTAAATCGAGAAGGACTATTTTTTACTAAAATAGGCTTAATTCCTTCTTCATACTCTTTTTTGATATCTTCAAGTAAATTATGAATATCAGCAATTTCTTCTAATGAATGTTGATTTAGCATATTAAGATACTTCTTTTAATTTAGTTTGACATTTGAATGATCGATAGGTGCTTCAAATTGTTTAATTTCACCTATTTCATTTTCGGTATTTGGTTTAACATGTTTAAACTTGAAATTAATTCCTTGTACTATAATTTTTCCAGTTTTTTTATTAACTTTAATAATTTCGCCAGTTTCATTTTTATGAAACCCTGAAATAATTGTTACCTGGTCACCTATTTTAACATGTACGTTTTGTTTTTTTGACATTTTTATAAAACCTCCGGTGCTAAGGATACAATTTTAGAAAAATTTTTATCACGAATTTCACGAGCCACAGGACCAAATACCCTTGTGCCCCGAGGATTATTATCTGCATTAACAACTACTGCTGCATTATCATCGAATCTAATATACATACCATCTTGTCGACGGATCGTTTTCTTAGTTCGTACTACAATTGCTTTTACGACATCAGAACGTTTAATAGGCATATTTGGTAGAGCTTCTTTAACAACCGCAATTATTGTATCACCAATTTCTGCATATTTTTTGTTACCACCTAATATTCTAATACACATTACTTTTTTAGCACCGGTATTATCGGCTACTGTTAAAATTGTTTGAGGATAAATCATAAAATAATATTTAACTTATTAACGATGATTTTGAAAGAATTTCAACTAACTTCCAACGTTTTCTTTTACTTAATGGTCGACATTCTTGAACTAATACTTGATCACCAATATTACATTCTCCTAATTCATCATGAGCTAAATACTTTTTAGTTTTTACTAAAGTTTTAGAATAGATTGGATGCGGATATCGGTTTTCAATTTTTACCACAATCGTCTTTTGCATTTTATTACTAATTACAATACCAATTTGTTGCTTGACTGGCATTTAAAACTCCTTAATTTGTAATTATTGATTAATTTATTCTTTTTGCTCCAAGTTTTCTAACCGTAATGTTAAAAGTGTTTTTAATTGAGCTAAACGACGTTTTGTATGTTTTATTTCATGAGATTTAAAACTTTGACGTGTAGCTTTTTTAAAACGTAAATTAAATAATTCATTTTCAGTTTCAATAATCGCTTCAGAGATTTCTATATTTGAAAGTGAAATAATACCAGTAAATTGAGGTAGACTCATATTTTATTTAATATTATCTTTATTAATAAATTTTGTTTTTAATGGTAATTTATAAGATGCTAAACTTAATGCAGCTTTAGCAACTTCTTCTGGAACTGAACTAATTTCAAAGATAATTGTTCCAGGTTTTACTACAGCTACCCAATAATCTACAGACCCTTTACCAGAACCCATTCGTGACTCAGCAGCTCGAGCAGTAACACTTTTATCTGGAAAAATTCTAATCCATAATTTTGCTCCACGTTTAGTGTAACGTGTAATTGTTCGTCTAGCTGCTTCAATTTGACGTGACGTAATCCAATTAGGTTCTAATGCTTGTAAACCGAAATTACCAAAGCAAATTTCGTTTCCGCGTGTTGCTTTACCTCGCATACGCCCACGATGATATTTTCTATATTTTGTTCTTTTTGGACTTAACATAACAAATTAATTTAATAAAAATATAAATTTTCTCAACCAATAGTTTCTATTTAGACAAAATTTCACTCTTAAATAGCCAGACTTTAATTCCTAAAACTCCATAAATCGTATTGGCTTCTGCTGTTGCGTAATCAATATCAGCCCGTAAAGTTTGTAGAGGTACTCGGCCTTCTCGAATCCATTCACTTCTTGCCATTTCAGCTCCATTTAGACGGCCGGAAACTTGAATTTTAATTCCATTTACATTTTGCTTCTGTGCTCGTTGTAATGCGTCTCGAATAGCTCTTCTAAATGCAATTCGTTTTTCTAGTTGTTCCGAAACTAAATTAGCAAGAAGATTAGCATCTAAATCAACTTTTTCAACTTCAAAAACTTTAATTGTAAGTTGACGACTTGATGGTAATATTTTTTTAACATTATTTAATACATTTTTAAGTCCAACGCCTAAATCTCCAACTAATATTCCAGGTTTTCCTGTCTCAATATTTAATTGGATTTGATCGTTTACTCCATTTCTATAAATTTTAACATTTGCAATATTATTTATTTTTGCAATGGTATCTATATAAGTTCGAATTTTATCATCTTCTTCCAAAATATTCGCATATTGATTAAAATTAGCATACCACGTAGATTTATGTTCTTGTGTAATACCTAATCTAAATCCTAAAGGATGTGTTTTTTGCCCCATAGAATTAATCCTTTTAATTTAAAATGATAAGTTTATTATTTAATTGTTTTCTTTCATAACAACCGTAATATGGCAGGTTGGTTTTAAAATTTTGTATGCTCGACCTTGAGCACGCGGTCGAATTCTTTTTAATTTTGGCCCTTCATCTGCAAAAATTTCATCAATAATTAGTTTTTTCTTGTCTAATCCATAATTATGTTTTGCATTTGCTGCTGCGGAATGAACTACTTGCCAAATAGGCCCACCAGCATCATAAGGTAAGAATTCTAAAATCATTAATGCTTCTTGATACGAGCGACCCCGAATTTGATCTATCACTCGTCTAATTTTATGAGGAGACATTCGAATATATTTCGCTACTGCTTTTACTGATTGCGAATTTGCCATAAGTAATTATTTTTAATATGTACTTTTAATTAATAAAAAATAACTTTCTTTTAAAGCTTTTAAATAAGACTAGAAATTTACCACAACGATTCTTGTTTTTTAATAGGTATTTTAGTTCTATATAAAAGTTTAATCGTTATATAACTAAATGGTTCAAAATTTTGACACTTATTAGTTAAAAATTTATTTACTTTTGACACTTCATTAATATAAATTTCATGAATCCATATATCAAAAAAATTAATAGAAAGATTATTCTGCAATGAAAGAACAGGGGAATATAAAATTGTTAAAAGATTGTCCCGTTCAATTGGATTTGATTTTAATAAATATAAAATATCGTCAATTGCATAATAAAGATATTTATTTTGAAAACTATTTAATAGAAATTTTGCAATTGAAGATAATTTTCGTTCGTATTTTATTTGGAAAGTTTTAGACGTAAGTTCGTTAGGATTAGGATATAAAAATGGTTTACCTTCACTTCGATTACTTGATTTTCTTTTTTTTGTTATCGAAATTTCTTCCTTACATTTACATCTGATTTCGTATAAAATTCGATTCATTAGTTTCGTTTATTTAACGTTGTGATTTTCTATCAGCTTTAATATGAGTTTTAAAATTTCTTGTTGATACAAATTCACCTAATTTATGACCAACTAGTTGATCAGAAATAAAAATGGGTACATGTTGTTTACCATTGTAAACTGCAATTGTAAAGCCAATCATACTAGGTAAAATTGTTGAAGACCTAGACCAGGTTGTAATTGTATCTTTTTTACCTGCTTCATTCATTTTATTAATTTTTTTCAATAAATGATAAGCAACGAACGGACTTTTTTTTAATGATCTTGTCATCTTTAAAATATTTTTGTTAATACATTAAATAGCTATTTAAACGCGGCGACGAAGAATGTAAGCATCACTTAATTTTTTTCTTTTTCTCGTTTTCATTCCTAATGCTGGTTTACCCCATGGCGTTAATGGTCGAGTTCGACCAATAGGTGCTCTTCCTTCTCCCCCACCATGTGGGTGATCACACGGGTTCATTACTGATCCACGAACTGTTGGACGTTTTCCTAACCAACGAGTTCTTCCAGCTTTCCCACTTTGAACTAAAAAAGCATCATTATTGCCAACTTCTCCAATTGTAGCAAAACATTCTTTACGCAGTAATCTTATTTCTTTTGATGGTAATCTTAAAGTTACATAATCACCTTCTTTAGCTAAAATTCTTGCTGATGTCCCACCTGCACGAACAAGTTGCCCTCCTTTGTTTGGAACAAGCTCAATATTATGAATAGCAGTACCTAAAGGAATTTCTGTTAATGGTAGAGAATTTGCCACATTTAATGAAGAACCAGAACCAGATAAAATAGTATCACCAACATTTAAATTCTTTGGATGTAAAATGTATCGCTTTTCACCATCTGTATAATGAATTAATGCAATTCTTGCATTTCTATTAGGATCATATTCAATTCCTGCTACGATTCCTTCAATTCCATATTTATTACGTTTAAAATCGATAAGTCGATAACGTCTTTTATGACCACCACCGCGATGACGAATCGTAATAACTCCACGGTTATTTCGTCCTTTACTACGATGGTTTTTTTGAATTAAACTTCTCTCTGGTTTAGCTTTTGTAATTTCAGTAAAAGCTGAAAGTGCTCGATTCCGTGTACCTGGTGTATACGATTTATAAAGACGGATACTCATAAACGTTATTATTTTTTATTTATTTATTAATTTTCAGTAAATAAGTTTATTACATCGCCTTCTGCTAAACTTACAATTGCTTTTTTATATTGTGGTTTCCATCCAATATATTTACCTACACGTTTTTTCTTACGCGGAAGACGACAGGTATTAACTTTTATAACTTTTACGTTAAATAAATATTCAATCGCCGTTTTAATTGTAATTTTATCAGAATAACGATCTACGATAAAACTGTATTGATTGTTTTCTAAAAGTCTCGTAGCTTTATCTGTAATAATAGGATATTTGATAATTTGTGCATTACTACGATAAAAATCTGAAGAATTAATCACAATAAATCTCCTTTATATCATTTATTGCTAATGGAGTTAATATAATTTGTTTTGCTTTTAATAAACTAAAAGTATTTAAATTTGAAGCTAAAATTAATTCAACATTTTTAAGGTTTTGTGTTGCCAACTTTAATGGGACTGTTTTTTTTGAAACAATTACCAATACTTTTTGATTTAAATTAACATCGCAATCGTCACAAATTTTTAAAAAGTTTTTTGTCTTAGATTCTCTTATTTCATTTTCTAAGTTCTCAATAATCAAAATATTATTTTTTTTATTGTATAACAAAGTTTGTAAAGCTAATCGGCGTTCTTTTTTATTTAATTTTAAAGAAACTGTTTTTGGTTTTGGACCGAAAATCACACCACCACCTTTCCATAAAGGTGAACGGTTTGAACCAGCTCTGGCACGTCCCGTACCTTTTTGCCGCCACGGTTTTTTACCACCCCCGCGAACTTCACTACGAGTTTTTGTTGATACTGTTCCTTGTCGTTGCGAATTAGAATGTCTTAAAAGATCCTTATGTACTAGATAATTTCCTGATTTTTCAAGAACGCTTAATTCCAATTCTTGAGTAGAATCTAACGGCTTTCCTGTTATATCTAATGGAGTATATTTTATAAATTTTTGAACGGTCATACTTGATTTTACTAATATTCAGTTTTTAATTTGATCTTTTTTTAGTCCGAAGGAACAATGCTTAATAAATTCCCAGGTTTTCCTGGAACAGACCCTCTTATAACTAAAATGTTTTCTTCTAAATTTAGTTGAATAACTTTAAGCTTTTTAACAGTTGTAACCTTATTTCCTAATTGACCTGGCATTTTTTTTCCTGGTAACACACGACCAGGGGTTGTTCCCATACCAATAGATCCAGGTGCTCGATGATTTTTAGAACCATGAGTCATTGGACCACGGGTAAAGTTATGACGTTTTTGAAGTCCAGAAAAACCTTTACCAATACTCTTACCTTTTACATTTACAAGTTGACCTGGTGAAAGTAAATCTACTTTTAAAATTTGACCAACTTCGAAGTCATCGTCAGTATCGACACGAAATTCTTTTAAATATTTTAACGGCTGAATATTGGATTTTTGTAAATGTCCTAACTCTGGTTGAGTTAATGATTTACTTGAAACGTTACTATAACCAACTTGAATTGAATTATAACCGTCTCTTGCTTCTGTTTTTACTTGTGTTACAACACATGGTCCAACTTTTAAAATTGTAACTGGAATAATATTACCAGAATCATCAAAAATTTGGGTCATGCCAATTTTATTACCTAATAAACCTACACTCATGATAGTCCTTCAAATATTGTTTATATTTAATCAACGTTGCTATTTGTAAATTTTCAGAATTTGATAAACCAATTTAAATTAGCGAATCATGTTTTCTAGTGTAAAAAATTTACTAAGTTTTGTCTATATAAGTTAAATACACACTGTTATTAAAAATAATTGATACGGATTATTAGGTTTATTAACCTAAAGGCTAATCTTTTACAATTATTATTAGAAAATAATAATCATATAGAAAAAAAAATGTCAAAAGTTGTAGGAATTGATTTAGGTACGACAAATTCTGTAGTAGCCGCAATTGAAGGTGGTCAACCTAGTGTAATTATAAATGCGGAAGGGTTAAGAACAACACCTTCAATTGTAGCATATACAAAAAAACAAGAATTATTAGTAGGTCAAATTGCAAAACGTCAAGC
>OOGN01000001.1_pt1 | contig 21123 bp, 22 predicted proteins | sample 1670321 | NCBI WGS metagenome assembly OOGN01 (sample SAMEA98143168, study PRJEB22522) | marine metagenome | biome: marine biome; feature: marine water body; material: sea ice | place: Arctic Ocean | collected 11-Sep-2015 | depth 1.5 m | reverse complement strand
GAAAAATGTACCATCGGCTTTCAAATATTCTTAATCGGGGCGGGTGATTTATGTATCGAAATATTGTACAAATATTTTAAATCCTATGCGCAGGTTCCAACGACAGTTCAACTCAATATTTCGTTTCTTATGTAAGGGTGAAATGGGTTCATTTCCTAAGACGTCAACGGCTACCCATGTCGGCTACCTTTGTCGGTCGTATCTTTAAAATGTGGTTCAAGTATATCCAAATATCTTCCATTGGCTTTGAAAAATGTACCATTGCCTTACAAATGTTCTTAAATGGGGATGGGGTGATCTAAATTTGTACCCTTAATGATGCTTTTGGCCAATTATTTAGTGACAGCAATAAGTTCCCTTCTCATGATACTCTAGGAGTATCGCAATAATAACACTTACATGGCCAAAAATATGGTTGGGCTCAGTATTCGAAATGGGGAATTCACTATCTGATTAGTTCGGCCGAATATGTGTATGGGTTCATGTATAAGATATGACACCTTTCTTGCAGACTGCCTCGCAAAGTATCCAAGCCTTGACATCCCGGCTGTAAGACTTTAACTGCGCGCAGTAAGGGCAAGCAATGATGTTGTCGTCGGGGCGCCTGGCAAATTCTTCAGTCAGACATTGAGTGCAGATGACACACCCACAGCATCCGAGCTGAGGGGTGACAGGATTGTGAATTGAAACAGAATATGGATGCGAAGTCTTGTCGGCATCCGAGAAATCACGTTGTTGGGTCCGCCAGCAGACCATACAGTTGGAAAAACAATTCTCCCATGATCCGGCACAAATATTCAGGGTTGCAGGACCTCCGTGAAGCTGTGACTGTCTTACCCCGGCTAGGGCAAACTCGACGATGATGAGACACCAATCAACAATGCCGCAACGGTTGTTTTTCCAAATTTTGTTTGTCATTGCAGTGGCGTCGGATCTCGGACTCGTTGCGACTCCATTGACATACTGGAAGGGATAGTCAAACGGTGGATTGACGTTTGGAGGGTACACATGTGGCCTTGCCGCTATAAGGCGGACCACTTCTGGCGTTGCCAGCAGTAAGGAGAGGTGAGCATCAACGTGAGCCATGGTTGAGTGTTGGGGTGGTTGTTTGTTTTGCAAATGGGTGTGAATGGGTTTTCCCGACTTTTCGGAGCTGTCAGAACTCGACGCACGATAGTAAATTAGAAGACAGTGGATCTCTTTCTAACGGTTGAACATCCCATTTGATGTGGTTGTATCCTACTTACGGCTATATAAATAGATAGGCATATATTCTGTGGGGGCTCTTCTCACATCATAGTAAACAAAGTTACTTAGTGTGGCAACCGCGGCTGACGACGGACCACTAGCCAACTGAAAATGCTCCCCTTGGAACCCTCCCTTGGAACACCCGAAATGGAGCTAAAAATGTAAAAAGATCGCAGTGGTAGGAACTTACGTACGCAGAGGTAGGAAAGACAGTTCCCTACTCCCGAAGAATATGCCAATTTTTTGTTGTTTAAAGCATCATTATTATACAACAACTACAGCTACGTCATCGTCGTCGTCAACGGCACCCCCACAATTTGGAATTTGTCCTCACAAAATTCCAAATTAGCAACTCATAAATTTGGAAACTCGGTTTTCAAAAGCAAAAGTAAAAGAGAGAACATGGCAGGGACCATGGCAGGGACGCCAATCCCGATCCCTGAGCACAACGACAGAGTTGTGCAGAGGGCGGGGGGGGTGTACCTCTCCGCGAGGCAGAGAGGATCGCGCGGGAGAACGCGCACTGGGCGGAGGTCTCGCCCTCCATCATCGTGCACCTCCTTGAGATGGCAAATGCCCGGCAGTTTCGGCTGTGTCGATACCGGGTCAACGTGGAGAGGAACGAGGCCTTCGCACGAGGGGTGCATATTGTGGAGGACGAGGCCCTCCCACGGCACTTCGTGCTCGAAGAGCTGCCGGACGAATAGCATAGTGCACTTATAAACTTGATGAACCAATTTAGGAAGAAATAGTGCGTATCGCAGAAATCAATAGCGAGAGCAAGTGAATTAGGGGATCCCCATTTTTGGATTGACATCAGACTTTGTACTACATGATCGCAGAGAGTTATAACAGAGAGTTGTAACAACCTTCAACCACAATAATACAACAGATTGTATGGACATCGACCGACACATTCGGGTTATCCAACCTTTGTGGATAAGCCGAATGTATATGTTTTCTTCAGACAAAGAGTACGGCTATGCCAACACCCCAGACATACAGAGTAGAAATACGGGAACCTATGTGAACTGCAAATAGATATATATAGAGGTGATGGTTATAGCGGAGAGTAATAACAATCCTGAAACAAGGTAAACAACATCAATTTGGACACCAACAACAAATGATACAAAAACGGAACCATCCTTCCCAAACGACATACAATAGAAACAGTACCACGAAGGTAATAGAGTTCCTTAGTGTGATCAAACTGAAGAGCCGTGGGCGAAACCATCAATGTCGGCAGGGAGTGCACCAGATGTAAACATTTGGTCGGTGATGCCTTGAAAGAGGGATTTCGTGATATTGATGACATCATTGTTTAGAAACACCTCATTGAGACTCGCATGGGGGATAAATTCCATCCCATCTACGGCACCTTGGAGTTGGTCCCAGAAGACACCGCCAGAACCAGCTTGACGAGGGTTCAGCAAATCAGGAATGCGGTTGTTCCTTGATGTCTCCGTCATGATCATCCTGTAGCAGACCTGGATGTCGTAGTCGTTGAGAACCCGTGCCATATTCCTCTTGATGTGCTCCCTGATTGAATCAGAGTTTTGTCCATTAGGAAGGTAGGTGTACAGCCCTTGGCGATGTAAAGTCAATTTACTTCCCCCATCACTTCCCTTAACAATCTTCGTTTGGGCTACATTGTCCCCAGATGGAGCCCGGAAATGAGCGCTCCTCATCTGGGTGAAGAATTTACCTAGGGGATTGGTAGTATTCTCACACTCTTGTTGGATATTCCCGAACACATCCACCCACTTCTCGGGCCTTTGGAGCCAGTGTGTGAAATCCTGCCGCGTATCGATGATATCGATGAATACAATCTGGGCAACAGCTGCTGTAGGAACCCCAGGCCAGTAATGAATAATCAGTTTCATTCCTTTCGTCCGGATGACAGACCGCATCCTCTTAGCAGCTGGCGATTGATTGATTAGGACTCCATCGGCACTCTGGTCGTCGTTACTGCTGGAAGCTTCCTTTGTAGGTGTCTTTCCGGTGATGACATTCACCTCGGGAATATCGTCGAAACCAACTGCAATCTCATTTTCTGCCCGTTTGAGGTTGGACCTTTTCAACGCGTACCCGCTATCGGGTTGACCACCATGTACGATTGCAGGGACGGCTCGTATCTTGCCTTCTTTCACACCATCTGTCTTGGCTTTCATGGATGTACGGAAGTTGTTGAGCTCATCCATTGAGGCAAATTGTTTGATAACAACCGCACACCCAGCCGTGACATGTACAGGCAGCTGCCCCAAAATCAGCTTGGCCTCTTCAAAACTACCCGTAGACACAACATTACCGCTCGGTTTAAAATGAACCCCGTAGACATCATCCAACTTTGTTACATCAACCGACTCCTTGGAAACAGAAGCGTCACATATATTTGATTGCTGCACAGGAAGAGGCTTTGTTGTGATGACAAATGTTGTCTTCTCCAAAACGGAGGGGTGTTTGAGAACTTCTGCTTCAGCAACCGTCGCTACGGATACATCAGAAGTTGCCTTGTCAATTGATTTGAGCGCCGTTTTCGATTCCGCAACGACTATATTGTTGGTTTGTGGAGGATCGTCGTTTACTGGCATCTCTTTCAAAATACGTGCACTTTTCCTGGTATACATTCCAACTGATAACTAAGAAACCATACGTTGGTGAGTTAACAGGGCATCAAACCACATGATGCATCGAACAACACATTCGGGTTAGCCAACATTTGTAGATAAGCCGACTGTATATGTTTGTTTGGGACAAATATATTTCGGGTTATCCACAGTTCGTGGTTGACAGGAGTACATGTATGTGCTTTCGGAAATTTCTGTTCGGGTTATCCACAAGATATGGAAAAGCTGATCGAGATTGGCTTTTTTGAGAGAACTGCGAGTGCCGATTCACCCTTTTCATTTTGTATTATTACCCGGCTACTATACATAACCACATAAATAAGATATACATACCTTACTTGTTTGCACAAAGTTCCTTGCCGGTTGATAATCAGGTTTAGACTCCGATGGTAGATAGTGAGCACTGTGTCAACTTATGAGCTTATCATAAACTGATTCTACACATTAGGGAGATCTTCCCGGGATTTGCCCCAATATTTCGGTGTATTAAAATTTGGTACCAATATTTCAACGCCTATACCCAGGTTTCAACGACAATTCAACTCAATATTTCGTTTCAAATGTAGCGGGTGATATGTATTCGTTTCCTAAGACGTCAACCGCTACCTTTGTCAGTTGTACACTGTGAACATTGCTAGCATTGTCTTTGAAATTTGTTTTGAGTATTTCCAAATATCTTCCATTGGCTTTGAAAAATGTTCCATCAGCTTTCAAACATTCTTCAGGGTATTCGGCCCCAATATTTTCGGCGCGTATATACGGGACATGTTTTGTCTTGACTTTTTCAGAATTCGGGCAATGGGGTGATCTAAATTTGTACTACTATGAAGCTCTCAGCCAATTATTTCGTAACACCAATAAGCTGCTTTTTCATCCTAGTAGTAGTATCGCAATAATAATACTTACATGACCAACAAAATGGTCAGGCTAAGTATTCAAATTGGAGAATTCACGATCTGATTAGCTTCGATGGTCAATTGCCGCTACGTTTTTGATTTAGCCTAAACTGATTATACGTTCATGAATACGATATAAAAAGAATGTCCGTTTACATTCGATGTGGTTATATCCTACTTAGGGCTAAATAAATCAATATATATATATTCAGTGGGCGATATAAATACGTGAATACGACGCTGCCGCCTCCCTCTGAGAGGCTGACGGGGATCTTCTCACATTATAGTAAACGAAGGGCTGTGAGTATCCACATGACGTGGGAAAGGATTTCGGGTACCACGGCTGCAGGCTTTCAGGTACCGTCGACGCATTGATGTTGAATGTTCCCATAATTCAAAATGGTAACAAGGAATCAAACCAAAAAGGGCAATGGGGATGGTGTGGGACCACCCAATTCTCCCCAGCACAAAAAAAGGAAACCTCCCGAAAAGACGCCGAGATACCAGCATGCCAAAAAAACTTCACCTCCAGCATCACCTTCCAAAAATACTCGGTCCAAGACAGATGCCGGTATGGGAACACCCGAGAGTTCGCTTATCGGAACACCCCAGACAATCAATACAAACCCAGAGAGTACCGGTGACGGCGGTGAAGCAGTGCTGCCGGATAAAACGCCTCCAGGGGCAACCCTCAACACGTTAGTAACCCCAGCAAAACGAGCTCCATCTGTCACACCTTCGAAATCACCGCATAACGATGAAGGCAGTGAAAACTGCGATGCCTCTGAGGAATCTTCCGTCAACAAATCCCCCGAGAGGGACTTTCTTTGCCAATCACATCCATCCTATAATGACGGTGCTTCTTTTGAAGAGTTGTTTCCATTTGTTACAGACAAAGCAGTATCGAAGACTGGGACGAAGGCAAGCAAGGCTACTCGGAAGGTCTTTCATGATACACACGCTGACTTCAAGGAGTACATGCTTGGGACAAAACAAAACAAGATGCCTCTTATTGAGCATAAGAGGGCCAATGCCAGGATCATAATTGGCAGGGATGGTACGTCGTTCATTGGATGACTCGGCATGCCACACGTCGATCTAACCCGCCTCTGTTTTTCATTCCAATAGAGCCATTGATGACTCTAATTGACGCTAACAAGAGCCTTTTGGACGAACTACAAGCTAATCCCCTCCAATCATTACAGACTGCCCTATCCAGCACGCGCTTGGCTAATCTGACTGTGCAGTCCGTTAGTGGTGTCTCGCTTTTCATTTTAACACTTTTCATCCCTATCGAGAGCACCCTAAACATTGCTTACACCCTTCCTGTGAACCACAGGCTTGTCGATCAGGCACATCTGTTAGCCGATGAGGGTCAAGACACATGTATAGCCGAGGCAATTTATTTAGATGCAACTGGTAAGTGCTCGGCAAGGTCACCACGTCCTCTCAAAAAGTTTCCTTTTTACTAACTATTATTTCCACCACAGCGTCAAGGCAGAACCAATCTTTCCAGAGTAGCGAAATCGAGATCATGTTCTATCAGTTAGATCGTGCAGCCGAACCCAAATCGTCATTGCGTTTCAGCAGTCTTTCAAAGTTGAACGTCGACATATCCCAAGGTGAAGGTGAACGTGCAACACGGATTGCCGAGCAAGCGATTACATGTACTGTCACGGGACTTACGGCGTATCGATTTGGTAACGCCGGCATGAAAACGTTGGCCCATGTCTGCGGCGGTGCAATTCGATGCCAGAACCCAGATCTGTATGATTGGTCACAAATCTTGTTCCAACCAGAAATCCAGGGTTTGGGAGCTACGATCGAAGCATTAAACCTGTTGGCAGCAAAGTTCAATGCCCCCTTCGCCTTCAAAGCAACAGCCCCTGTCGCTGATGCCAATCGATACTTCCACTCATGGTTTCAGTCAACGCATAATGTTCGCGCCGGGGTAGTGGAAGGCGGTCATCGATGTGAGACGGCAATGCGTGCCTTCTATGGGTACCAGATTGGACAAACTGTCCCGCTTGTACCTTTGAGCGACTTCAGACCCATCGATGCAAATTCAACTCTTGTACAACCATTCGCGACAAAAGTAATCCAGCTCGACAGCAAGCACCATTTGATTTCACGTAAGATCTTGAGGGAGATACAAGCATACAGTTTGGAAGCCCAGGTTCAGCGAAGCCAGGTTGTAGAACCAACCACCAAAATAATGTGGTGGGAGATCTACGAGAAATGTCTCGTCGTTTTAAATCAAGATCAATTCAAAGCGTTCAGCATGAATACAGATGACAAGTTTCTCAAATCTCCCTTCATTAAGTCCGTTCAAGAGGATCCCTTCACCCCTTTCATTGAGGCGATCAAGGATGTGGTGATCGAGGTGTATTTCGGATCGGCTCCGGGAAAAACGGAGATGGCAAATGTAAACAAGGCTGCATTTATCAAGGATGTCAAGGTCACAAAATTGCTTGGGCGTAACTTCAAAGCCATGCCGGAGGTAAGTGCGAAACAGTGGTGAACGAGTCCCTACAATGGTACCCCTCATAATTGTTTTCATACCACAGACTCTCGATTATAATGGCATGCAGAAACAAAATTTCGCGGCTGAACAAAGGGGAAGGGGTCATGATGGGGACTGTAGGGGCCTATACACCACCCTTGCTCTCTTCACATCCCAGATGGTTACGAGAGAAAGCCGGCGTGGACTTCGGAAGTTCTTGGCCAGCGACAGGGAAGACATTCACAATACTTCTTTGTTTGCACGATATGTTCTCGCTCCGGTCAACCATATCGTGCTTACGAATACAGCGTCCCTGAAAAAAAAAGAAAAAATCCCCGTCGAGGCAGCAGTGTCGTTGAAACTTTATTGGCTGACTCGGGCCATGCTCGTCAAACGAATGTCTGGGGTCCTTGCTGAGCATGGTTGGCAACCGGCCTGGACACATCACTCCGTTGAACAGAGGGACTGCGTGGCCTGGGTGGTTGGACGTACATCTCCATGGGGACTGAAATATCCAAAGACAGGAGTGAGAGGTATAACCCAACTCGTCTTCCAGGCTTACGCCCATTCCATGGCAAAAGAACGTCTATTCAGAACTTTCCTTCAAAGCGAAGACAAGCTTATGGACGGGAGAGGTATCATGAAAAAGGATACGGACGAGACGGCATTTATAGCTGACGATTATGGCTTAGCCAAAGAAAACGACTTTCGGAGCTACATGGGTCGCGTTCTTCTTGGTACAGAGGACATCGGCCCTCCGTATATCATGTCGGCGTTCAAGAGATCTCTACTGCCACCTGCCAAGCGAAAACGCGGACCTTCAAATAAGGAGACCGACCCGTCCGAAGTTCGAAGGTCAAAGAGGGGATCGACAAAGGCAGGTAAATACACCGAAAACTCAGATGAAGAGGACGACCCATCGGACAATGACACCGAAACAAAGAAGAAAGTTAAGACATGTTCCTGTTGTACTGATCTCGCCACTGCTTTCCAAGACCTGGAATCCAAGTCCGACCAACTAACAGCCGAAAAAATTGTCAGGAAGGTACAAAAGCTTGTCAACAAACATGTCCCGGGGCTCGGGAGCATCGTGTTACTAGCCACCGACGACGAATCCACAGACAGTGACGAAGACTAATATTACCTACCGGTACATCACAATGCATTTGATACATCTAAACACAGTAATAACCTATACATTTAGCTCCATATTCTCGCCCATCACTCGTCACTGCCAGATTTTGGCATAGCAAAACTCCAGATTGAAACATTGGGATACGGATCGTGGCCGCATCTCCTATACATTAAACGCGCCATTACGACCCTACGTACCCAGCATGAGTGCGTTGCCCTTAAAGAGAATTCTCTCATTGCCTCAATGTCCCCTGCCGCCTCGGCACTGTCTCTCAACACCTGCCAGCCCCCAATATCCCGCTCGTACAAATGCCATATAGAGGCCATTTCCGTGACAGTGTACTCATGTTCTTTTAGGGCATTATCATTTGACCAATCGATGCATAACGGCATATCCACTCCAATAGAGACTGACGGTGGGGTATAAGACATCGTAGAATTCCCGGGTTTCAATAGCAATGGTCAAACATAAAATATGTTCCCTTCCAAGAGCCAATCGGGTAATCTAAACTAAATTCAACGGCGCGGCCGCACATATATCGGGCATTCCGAACATTCAACGGCTACTTTGCGGGTTGACCACATCTTGTGGACGAGAGGAATTACCATTCTCCAAGGGCCGATATAGTAACACTTATTCAATTGCTCAGGTGTTCGAGCACCATGCACACTTCGAAGTTAACACTAACTTCAACGGAAACGCACGAACATAGATATGGCATTCCAACATTCAACGGCTACAAACTACTTCAACTACTTGTACATCTATGCCGGTTAACCACGTCTTGTGGATGAGAGGAATTTCCATTCTCAACGGGCACCTACATCTTTATTTTTGAAGCAGATCCTCTTTCAACTGCCGCGGTTGTATGTGGATCACTTCTTTGTAACATTTCACGACTACGCTTTATTCCGTACGCTATCCTATGGGCTGAATAGCAGCATCCAACCCAACGACTACAGTTCATTCCTGACGGTTCCATAGAGGGTAACCACTTTTCGCGAACAAGGGGAATCTCCAAAACCAAACAGCCTTATAGTCACATATATTCCCATTTGTCCCCACATATCTAGCGGTATGTCCCGGACTACTCCATCTGCCCTCCAAGAATGCCTTCGCGGTACCAACACTTCCGACTACACTCCTCCATCCTTCACCGGACACCTCTATTACACTCCAGAAAACAGAACAACGTCGGAGGTAACTGAGCCCAAGAAAAGACTTGCCAAATTGGGTATCATCGTACCCCCCAAGACGAGGCAGTGTTTACGTACCCCCAACGAAGAAAATCATGGCCTTCAAAGCAGGCCATTGTATACCGCGAACTATAGTAAAGGAATCTCAGTCCATGATGAAAGCAATCAAGGCAACATCCAACAAGTTACTACTTACGTCACTGATATCTACCAACGACTTTATTCTGCAGAGGTAAGCTCCACCGACGACTCAGCTTCTCCGATGCATATCTACCTTCTGCCAATGATTGACCCTTTCTCGACCTTTCCAAAATGCATACATCTAGGAGGCCACCCGCCCCCTCCTATACATCGATTACCAACCGGAAATAACCACGCATGATCGGTCGCTTCTAATTGACTGGGTTATCGAGTTGCATATGCACATGGTTGTTCTCGTACCAGAGACTCTTCATTTATCTATAAGTATTATCGACAGGTTCCTTTCCCGTAAGTGTGTCCCAAGAAAGACGTTGCAGTTACTTGCTGTTGCATCCCTCCTTATTGCGTGCAAGTATGAGGAAGTGATACCAATCGAGGCCTACGACGTCACCCATTATATCGACTTCATCCACACACGGCAAGAAGTACTTACTATGGAGCTCCTTATTCTCAACATAATAGACTACAGATTGACCATTCCTACAGGCTACATGTTCCTGCAACGATTCCTCCATATCACCAAAGCAACAAGTATCGCTTCCAATTTAGCATCTTTCTACATGGAGAGAATGCTACTAGAATATTCTACGTTGGATATCAGACCTTCACATCTTGCGGCGGCTGCGGTATCCCTTGCCGTCAACAATCCTGACCTTCCCGAAAACAAACTCACAAACGGTTCGGAATATACTACTATTCCTAAAATTTCTGGGGTGGTATGTACTACGAAGCCGGCCGTTTCACCACTCCACTATTCATACATACTTACAACCTGTTTTCCCTTTCTAGCCCCAACCATTGCTGGAATATACAGGGTTTTCGTTGAAGCAAATCATGACAGCTTGTCATTCCATAGAAACTATAGTTGGCGGCTTTGACTTAAACTGGAAGGGTACACCGATGCTCACGGTTACGCAAAAGTACGATGTCGATAGATTCGATCACGTCTCTGTTTCGTTTACTTCACCTAGGACAATCCACATCGACGCATCCTTTATCGGCATAGTAAAGAAGCTACATAAATAAAAGAAATTCATGGACTATAACACCACCAAACATAATCGCAGACTACATATTCTAACTCTTCCGCAAACTGTTCATAAGATTCCGGTTATTCACATTCGGTGGTTAACCCGACTTTTGCCTTTTAGAGGTGACATCACTCTCGTCTGCACCTGGAAGATTGATGGCGTGCTTCTTGCCACCAACTCCAGCATCTTCACCTTTTGGGTTCCTAGGTTCGGAAAGAGGTTTATTTGCGCAGGTTGGTGTGGGGTCAACGCCAGTAGGAGCAGACCAGTGGGGGGAATTGATAAACTCCCGAAGAAGGGTTGCCTGAGTAGGGGTGTCCCGTTCTGTTTTAAGTTGTCGCCATAACTTATAGCTGCCGCTCGTTTTGTCTTCAGGTTCTTCATCCAGAAATCGGTAGTAAGGTATGCCGTTACGGGACAAAACCTTAGTCATACGACTGTCGGTGATGTCTGAAATCTTGTAAACACGGGGAGGGCAAGCACACGGATAGGCGGGCGGCTTTTTGCCACCGGCTCCAGTACCTTCAATGTTGGGTTTGCCCCAGGCATGCCCTGCCTGATTCTCAGGTTTCGGGGGAGGTTTACCACCGGCTCCTGTATCTTTGGATGTCATGTTCTAAGATGGATGGAAACAGAAATCCAGGTCGGAGAATGAAGTGAGGCTTGGGAATGAAGCAAGGATAGGGGCAGGGTGGAGGGAGGATGTAAATTATGTAGAGAACAATTTCAAATTCTGTGCTTTTTTGGATCCAGATGGGGACCGCAAAAATCTGACTTCTACGTGTGTAAACCCGTAACTTTCACTACCGCGATATTCGAATTGTTCGACGCATACCGGTCACCAAATCATCGGACAAATCCGTAAGTATCTTGACATTTAACATTTGACAAGCGTCGTGCACCATCCGATCACGACTACTATTCATTAATCTACTCTTATGCAATATGTCGCACTTCAATGGTATTCCGATTTCTGCACGTACACACTCTGTACCGGTACTGTAGGAGGGACGTGCGTAGAAGAGATCTCTGTTGGACAAAAGATCTGCCGCACCTGTAACAGTCATCCGGGACGTACCGGTATCCAGGGAGGGGGGCGTCACCGTCTGCACCTGTTAGCATTGTACTGGTTATACACAAATGAGGGACGAGCCCAACCGTCTGTATTGGCGAGAATTATCAGGACGTTAAAAGCGTTATACAAAGGGTAATACAGCTAACATGTAGAATATTCCATTTTTGACTTTGGTTTTAACTTCTTCTTGTTTCTTTTTTACCAAGGATCTACTTTAAGTGTAAGTTTTCAAATTCATGAAGTGACCCCGGAAATTGAGTTACAACATAAGGGAAGATTAACGGGGGTGCGACGATACCGGTATCACCGCCCCGACGGCAATTCTAGGTAGAGGCCCTACTACTCAACTACTTTACGCTACCTGGAGAATTGCCGTCGGGGTGGTGATACCGGCTCAAACATTCCTGACGCCCCTCCGGCCGAGCTCGCCGTGTAACCCCATTGCCTGCCCAACCTGCTGGCAAAGGCGCACTTGTTGAAAGGAAAGGCTATGATGGGTAGGACAACTTTCGTATGTACAATATGTACTAGAGTTGGCAACGAACTTGGCAACACCCAAAAATTGTTGGCAACGGCCTCCAAAATTGGCAACCAACACCCTATCCAAAAATTCTCTCCCAACGCATGCGCCGGCAGCCTGGGTCACGAACCATCACCTTTTTAACTTTAGTTCTTGTACCATATTTTATCTGGATCTTTGGCACATGAACCAAATACAGCCTATTTTTAGTTCATGTTCCGTTGCCCATTAGAGTACTGCTACCTAGAAGGACCGCCACTATTCTTCCTCCTAATTCCTATTATCTATTACCACTAAAATGTTATGTTTATCACATACCGCCACGCTCCTTGAAGAAACTTGGAATACAGTCCGTGCACTGCAACGCATGTAGCCTCATTCTTTTCCACTGGCTGGTTTGTCTCACTGCGGTAGTTGCTTCCTTGTCTGTTTTCACAACTAGTATCTTTCCTTCGACCTCAGTAGTAACATGTCGAACTAAATCCTTAGGCAGTACCTTCACATAACCGCACGTTAACTTTGGGCACTTCATCACGACGTCATTTGCATCGCATGTTTCCACCGTCTTGTATCTTCTCTTATTGTTTTGAAAATGGTCTCTCCTCATAGGTGAGGTTAATGTGGCCACGTCAATTTTTGTTGTCTTTAGTTTCTTCCCTTTGCATGTCCTGTCAAAATAGCTTGGCCAGTCACTCCTATTCTTGTTGTTTTTTTTACCACATTCCCACAAATGAGCAACTGTTCGTTTATATGTGTTGCTTGCCTTAAACGAGGAATTTGGACGGTTTTTCTCATTCATGTAGTCGATGTAGTTTGAGTTGGGAGCTGTCACTATGTACTGTCTCCATTTGTCTGGAATTGGTTTTACCCAAGTACACATCCATGGACAGTGCATGAGTATATCGTCCGGTTCGCATTTATCTGCCGTCAAGAACTTTGGTTCCCGCACGACCACCTTGCATTCAATTACTTCTTCCTCCTCGCTTTCATTGTCTTCCTTATCCCCCTTGCTGTCATCATGCTCTTCCAACACAGTATCGCTGTCGCTGTCATCGATTTCTTCTTTGTTTTCCTCTTGCGTATCAGCAGTCACGGACTTTGCCGTCGCAGTTGCTGACCTAGTCACCCTTCCAGTCAAGAACTTTGTTCTATCTTGATCCGTCATCACCGCCACCTCGCTTTCTTTATCTTCTTGTCTCACCACGATTTTTTCCTTGTACTTATTACCATCCAACGACTTCGCATTTGCTTGTTTTCTAGTTACCCTCTTCGCCAACACCTCTGGACCTTCCTTTTCCCCCAGCACATCAGTAGTGAAGCACCTTCCCTTCGCCGTCGCCCTAGTCACCCTTCGTCCTAGCTGTTTACCGTCGTACGTACTTTTCCTGGTTTTTACCATGATGAATATGGTAAGTCGACACGGTCTCGTATGTTGTACCTTTGCTTTTGGTGTCCCATCATCCCTCTCACCTTACTAGTCTAGTTAGTCATATATCCTGCAGACTGTCATGTCACGTCTCACTCTGGAAAGTACTGAATACCAGTTCTATTTTAATTAAGCTTATTTATTTCCAACTTAGGGCCGAATTGTTATATACATCTCCTTCCTGTAGGCAAGAATATTAATATTCTGGCTCTGGTCATCCGCTGTACCTCCAATGACCATTGTGGGTCATATCCTGGCACTAGGTTTTTTAACGGATTTGACGACAATTTTCGACTCCCCTGGATTAACTCTCGAACGCGTCCAACGCGCAGAGTCCAGAAAAACAGTAACAACAACAAATTACTTTTGCGCAATTCGCAAAGCGCTTTGACGATGAAGGGCGATGAAGGGCAATGGATCGACAACAGCTGGACAAACAAGTCAGCATACGCATCAATCAACCATTTCCATGTACTAGGCCTGCTTTCCCTTGTTTGCACTGTTGGCAACGTCTCGTGTCGTTTGCCCACAAAATCATTTTCGAGGTTTTTTGGTCACGAGGTTCTTGATGTGAAGTTTCTAGCGTATGTACAGCAACAGTAGGCCAGAATATTAATATTCTGGCCTACTGTTGCTGTACATACGCTAGAAATAAAATGACCTTTATTGGTCATATCGGGTCATAACACACAACCAGAACCGAAATGACTTTTTTGGGTCATATTGCAGAACATGACCGAACCTTCTCTATGTTCTACTTCATGTGCTACGTCGAACACGACACCACCTCTACTTTGTACGTATTAAAATGACTTTCGTGGGTCATATCGCAGAACATGACCCAACCTTTTCTTTTTTTCAGTTCATGTGCTACGTAAACAACTTTATCAAGCTACAAATCACTCTGTTCGTCGTACCTTGTCATTCAAACTCCCTCACCCCCTCCTGACTTGCAAACTCACGCCAATTCCTGACACACCATGGCGGATACTTGTTTGGATGACCAAGAATCACAGATCTCCTATGAAGAAGAAGACGAGTACTCTGTTTTGTCCCTTGGTGACGATGAATATGTGAACGATGACGACTATGGCGTTTCCATCGTATCGGATGACGTACCTGATGGCGACCTACAAGAAGCATTCGAGAACGGCTTTGGTTTGTCGTTTACTACCAAGAAGACAAAACGTGTTGTGGAGAGCAAGAAATCGAAGGCAACGCTTTCCAGCACTATTATTTTTTCTCCTGCCGTCATATGCCTCGCTGTCCGTTGGGCCAGGGCTCGGCAGAAGCATTTTTTTGATGACTCCTTCAATACTGTCAAGATCTTTTCCAAGGAACTTGGTTATCCCATTCTTGGCTTCCTTCGCCTGAGAGGATGGTGGTTGTCACGTGATGACAAAACGCACACGATAAAGATCGAATACCGTCGCGTCAAGGAGTGTTTGGTGATATCAGAAGACCACCATTCCGCCAACGTAAAGTATCACCGATTGTCTGCACTGCTCGATTGACTATATATGCTTCTGCATGATAACAACCGCATGATGTTGTCTGCCAAGATTGTTGTGGATGATCACACACTGGATGCTGGCAAGACCGCCGGGACCTTTAAACCATCTTCTATTCGACGGAGGAAGCAAGATGCCCTACTGTCATTTCACCACCGGGTTAGCTTCCAAAGCAAGCTTAACAACGAGCAGCAACATGTGCAGATTGGAATTTCTCTTATTCAATTTGTCATTCTTCCCCTTCTCCCAAAGAAGCTGGCGAATGACGAGAAAACGGTTCTTGGATGGTACTGTGATGTTTTTGGGGGATTCAAGAAGAGAAAGGACTTTGTGGAGGCACTGATGGGAATGTGCATTGCCTTTCCGACGGTTCAAGCTGTGAATCTCCTTTTACCTAAGATAACGGAATGGTTGAAGCAACCGGCAGCCTTCATCAGCCAAGTACGTCGTTACGTCCAATCTAAACGAATGAGCACGGAGCAGTTTGCCCGTGAGTGTGACAGGCTAATCAATGAAGCCTTCCTGAAGTCTTCTCTGTTCCATGGAAATAGAAATTCCAACAAGAATCATCTGATCATGAAGCGGCGCGTTTGTTCTCTCAAACTTAGTTTTGAGAAATCAAACTATATTGGAAAGGACATCGAAGAGCCCAAAAGCGTACCGACGAAGCGGCACCACCATGCTACAAATGTGGAACCAAAGCTGGGCAAACCAAAGCGACGCAAAATAATTTCGCACTGCGCACCTTTTGCTTCAGCTGATTCAGAGGCTTCTGCTACCAAGGCAATTGCAATTCAAAGATCTGAATCAACCACATGTCCGCTATCAGTATCAGCAGCACTTTCCCACCTTCCCAGCCTTGCGTCATTAATTTCTCCATTGAAACCCACTACGCCGCCCAGAGTCTCTATTGTTACTCCTACCAAATCTACTCCAAAAATTGTTCCAGTCTCTGTTACTCCCCTACCCCGTCCTGTTCCTTTAGCAGATCCACTACGTTGGAGCACTTTTCGCCTTGCTAATTTAGACGATCTTCAGCAGTATCGCTTGGAGCTTGTTGTGGAGCGACCTACTCTCTTGCATGTGCTTCAATGCGGACCCATGGAATTTTATTCCATTCGGGATTTACGTCACCACGATCACCAATTTGTTGTGGACAAGTCGTGCAGCATTGCCGAACCAACTACGAGTTTGACCATCACCAAACAAGACACATGTTTTGAATCAGACGAAATTACTGTGCGGCGACCGGGTGACCAATGCTTTGACGAAGCATTTGAGGGAGTCGGACTTCCCATTGAGCGGATTGTAAAGTGGATTCATTCTTCTGGTGTGGTGGACAAAATGAGGGATGCCGACGCAACGTCTGCCGAACGGGTGGAGATGGGAGTGGGGGGTCAAGCCCCAGGCATAACGGAAACCGGTGCTTACGCGCCGGACAAACTCTGTGGAGAGAAACTGTTCACTCATGACGACGATGGTATTTTCATGCGTTCTGCTCTTGGTAGAATCTACGACGGCATTCAGCGTGCATCAGATCAGACACAACGGAATCTAGAGAAGCCACTGAGTTTTTGGCATGCAAAGCGGTTTGACAAGTATGCAAAAAAGTTGCGATCCTTATTGTACGCAACAGACATGCGAATGGAATGGTTATCGATCCAACTCAAACATATTTCGTCTCTACGTGGCGGCTCTCGGCACAAGGACGAAAATAACGATGACCTAGAGGGCTACAATAAAACACATGCACTGTGTGCCTTTTATGTCGATGCGTTGGGTGATCTTTGGTCCATCAAATTTCTTGCAAATGCGCGAGGTCGAATTGGGCGCAATCACAGCGCGACGAAGAAGACTCCCCTGTTGAAGGTATCAATGGATTCCTACCTTCACTCTATTGATGCTGCCTATCAAAAGTACATGGAGGACTACACTGGATCATATTTTCCTATGAGTCCTCTGACCGCCCGTGATTCCTCAAGCTTTTTCCTAGACAGGAGCTGCCCCTGGACAACGATAAAAATCGGCAACCGAGTTTCGAGTCGCTGCCTTTGTTTGCCAACAACACCAAAACGAGAGTACTGGTTGTCTGCGGCGGTACATTGGTTGGAAAGAATGGACCTAACTCCCGATCAAATGATTGAAATGCTATTCGTTGCTGGCTACCAAAACAATTTTCACTTCTTCCACGCGATCGCTGAAGAAATGTCCCAACGCTGCTTCAAACCTACTGATCATCCGTCTGAGTTCTACTATGAAAGGAGTATGGAATTGTTTGGGAATTTTGTTGGTGGGCCACATCCTAGGTACAGCCCGCCTGGTGTTGACTACAAGAAATCCTTCTTGATGGTCAAGAAAAGGTTGAAGAGTGTTGTTGCTTGTTTACGTGATTTGCTTGAGTGGTTTAACGTCCAGCATGTGAAGGAGAAGGTGCCCATGCGGGTTGTCAAAGAACGACTACAAGCTTGTCATCGAGAACTTGCAACAATTGGGAAAGCTGAGTATGCCGAGTTTAGACTCCAGATTTTTGTTCAAATGGCAGCATTGTCCGGTGTTGTGCTGAAAGCGAGACCGCTGCTTGCAGATTTTGCCTATCCGGTAAAAGGAATGGCCAGCTATGCCCATTTACATGAGACAGGACAGGTGGAAGAGTGCAACTTTGAACAGGCGATGGAGCAACTGAAGCATGAACTGCAAATGCCAAATGCGGGCAAAAATGAGATCGAAACCACTCTGTGCGAGTCGACTCCAGGTCGTTTTCTCCAGAAGTCCGATGTTTTCTTTTTTGGACAGGACCTGTACCGTTTGACAAAGGAGGGAATGGTCGAGTGCAAGCGTTGGAGTACAGTTGCGTGGATAGTTCTTCCATATTAATTACTAATCTAATATATCATAGTCATTAGTAAGTTCATGTGCCACATTCTATATAGCTCCACAGAACATGAACCAACATTTTTTTTTGTTTAGTTCATGTGCCATGCAGACATCATTGTAGGTGTTAAGCAGAACATGAACCAAAACTTATTTTTGTTTAGTTCATGTGCCATGTAGGCATAGAACACGTTCAGCTATCTCGTTCTGACTCTGTACCGAATAGTTGAAACAACAGCAACTGGAGGCGAGGGGACATCCCCTCGTGTTCCTTTTGACAAAGGAGGGAATGGTCGAGTGCAAGTACTGGAGTATAGTGGCGTGGATAGTTCTTCCATATTAATTACTTATCTAATATACATGTACCGTTTGACAAAGGAGGGAATGGTTGAGTGCAAGTGTTGGAGTACAGTTGCGTGGATAGTTCTTCCATATTAATTACTAATCTAATATATCATAGTGTTTAGTAAGTTACGAATCCGATTTCTACGCGCCAACCCAGTAGCTTTTTAGAATCTGTTCTTTCGGTTTATTTCCGAATATTTTGCAACAGTAATTACTTTAGCAATTACCATCGCAAGAAGAGGTACATTTTGGAGAATATTGCTCCTTGTGACACATTCTGTGATGCCGTCTAACCTGTTTCATATTCTTATAATAGGGACTGAAGTTTCGGTTGTGACTACTGCTGGCGCAGCCGCTGCACGTGAACCATGACGACAGGCAGTTCAAACACTTGTGTGAAACCAACCAAGGGTGATTAGCATCATGTCCCTCTTGCTGAGATTGTGATTGATTACTACGGCACTGGAAACAAACACACTTGGGGAAAGACATGTTGATCTGTGTGTTTTGGCTTTTGCCATTTTGGGTCACAGAAAAATGAGATATCAGACACCCGCCATTATGATTCATGTGACAGCATTCTGTCTGTCCATAGCCAGTACTGAAGAAGTGTTTGGGACAGAGGTGCGCCACCTTTTGCCAAATTAGTACAACTGACGTTGGACGAACGTTTGAGATATGATATACTGCATTCCGCACTGTCCTTTCAATAAGCGTAATGATAAATGGTCATTGCTTTGGACGGTAATCTGAAATGGAACATGGATCTACACCAAATATGATAAATGACACACAAGGTAGCGCATCCACCTCTATGGGCTTAGATGAGAAACGAAGTAATCGGTGGAATGCTGAAAGTTGGAAGGTGAGGATGAATCATGTTGATCTTTGTTTCACGAAAGTAATGGTTTCAACTATAAACTCAACTTCTAATTTTGTCCAATGTGTTCAATAGGTCACCACGACAAATCACAATTGGATTAGAGAACGTTTCAATGCAACTGGACCAATACAAGCTAACACCGCTTTAAGTAGTCTGCCAAGAGGGGCACCCCAAGACATGATAGACCAGATGATCATAAAACTTGAAACAGAGCGAGCACAAGTGCGAACAATCATCAAGGATGAAGTGGAGGCCTTGATGCGTTTGGGAGCAGACATCTGCAAAATGAGTTACAAGTGCAAGAGCTCGAATACACAGAGACTTTGTATCACGCCAAGAAACATGAGGGATAGCTATATACAAGATGGAAGCATGTTCAATATAAAATGTATCCACTGGATTTTCTCTGAACTTCCACTTACAACACATCAGGATGTTCTACCGCAAAGGCAGACCCATATGGATTTGGTAGTGGCAAAGGTGGAGCGTGCAATGAACATCAGCTGGGCACCGAAGAAGGAGGGGGAGAAAAACAGTCACAAAAACTGCCTCCAGCATTCCTACTCAAAGATACTAAATGATAAGAAGCAAACTGTTATAAAAACGGAGGGAAACAACCACAAAAGGAAGCCGATAGTGAGACATCCAAAAACGTTTGCTGCTTCCAAAAGGTCGCCAAACTACAAAAAAGGTAAGATGATGTTCTACTGGTACAGCAAGGCAGAAGGTCAACATTGGGTAAGTACCGTTACTATTTGGTTGTGTATTTGAGGGCTATGTTGTCGATTACTAATGTTAACCAATATTCACTGTTATAACAAGGTGGATTATGATCAGGATTATGAATGGAGCCAGTGGAATATGGCTGCCAAGAGAAGCATTCTAATGAAAGAAAGTACAATTCCTCCAATGGCACCATATTTCATCCAACCGGATTTGACAAGTTGTGATGCCACTCGAGTAAGCTCTTTGGCAAGCAAGACCGCTTCTTCTTATCCATCATGGGGAAAAAGCTATGCTTCTTCTGATCCATCAAGAGTGGCATACGATGGTAGGGATAAGGATGCATTCTCCAGGAGCAACCAGACTTCTACTGATCCCTTCTCAACTATGACATTTCCAAAAGATATGGACGTCAAATTGGACTTTGAGACCATGGATGATATGGTTTGGATGGGTGATGTCGAGGAAGACAAAACAACAGAATATGGCGAAATTACAAAGCAATATGCTGTGGAAGTAGCCGATATATCATATGGTGAGATAGACCTAACACAAGATACCGACCAATTGACAGGTATCAAAGCTACGATGGTAGACGGAAGGACACAAAGGGAGGAGTCCAAGAAACAGGTATGACTACATTCCATGAAAGATGTGTGGTGTTCATGAAAACAAAAAAAACTAACTTGGAATTTCTAATTGCATGTGTTAGGAAGAGCAAAATAAGAAGTTATCAAATGATGAGGCGACCAAAAAAAAGGTATGGAAATATTTGAGTACTAATGTCGAAATAACTCCTTGTTTCGATGTCTCACATTTGATTTGTTTTCACTTCAGGAAGAAAAAGTTGAAGAGGGCAAGAGAGGAAAAAGAAGCCAAGTAGGCAGACGAGATGCATCAGAGAACTCAAGACGAACGAACGCACGAAA